>JAESFZ010000081.1_pt1 | contig 279196 bp, 258 predicted proteins | sample 9269561 | NCBI WGS metagenome assembly JAESFZ01 (sample SAMN14515552, study PRJNA621657) | algae metagenome | isolation source: Tildeniella nuda ZEHNDER 1965/U140 and co-occurring heterotrophs from wet... | place: Switzerland: Stansstaad, Zurih | collected 1965-01-01 | reverse complement strand
ACGGGGCAAAGACCAGAACCCAGGGCATTAACTCTTTTGGTAGCAAGTGCATCAGGAGAAATCGAATAACACTTTCCTGATTTTGCTACCTTTCCTCCCCTTCACAATGGACAAAGTCGAGCTTAGCTATTGTAGCTTTAGCCAAACCAAATCTGCGGGTCAATCAGGAGTCTGGTGATTTGCGTAAATTTTTTGCATAAATTTTCGACCAAGCTCTTTTCGGCTCTTTGAAGAACCGGGTCGAAAACCATAAAAGCCAAGTATTTTCGCGAAGAGCTGGGCACAATAGTAAGAGCTAGCTCACGCGCCTAGCGTTTCCTGGAGGCATCTGCTTTTGGGGGCATCGATAGACACATATAGCGATCCTATTTGAATGATGAGAATGATGCTGGTATGAGCAGTCGGCGGTCAGCGGTCAGCGGTCAGCGGTCAATAAAAAGCTAGTTGCTGGTCGCTAAATGATTAAGTCTTGCTTCCAAATGGCTTGTTACAAATGATTTAGGACTGCTGTAGTCGTATAGTCATGCCTAAAAGCGCTAAGCAAAATGAATCAGGTACAGGTAACAGAGACTTCTTGAGACCGTCAGGGGTCTGAGCCATGCCTGGTGCTTTAAGAGTGTGAGCCTCTAAAGCGCTAACCTCTTACTCAAACCGATTCGACAGAATGGTTTTTTGCGATCGCTCAGCTTAGCGACCATTGCACTGTAGGAGAGGTTGCCACTATGAGAATACTGTGAGAACCATGCTGGAACTGCTCAAAAATCTGCTTTCGCCCAGTGGATACATGCCTCATGGACAATGCTATCTCTGGCAAACGCCGTTGGTGGGGTTGCACGTTGTCAGCAATGCGCTGATTGCGATCGCTTACTTTTCCATTCCAGCCATGCTGGTCTACTTCATCCAAAAGCGCAAAGACATTCCGTTCTCCTTTGTCTTTGCCATGTTTGGAGCCTTCATTGTGCTCTGCGGCACCGGGCATCTGCTAGATATTTGGACACTGTGGCATCCTGCTTACTGGCTGTCAGGCGGTGTGCATGCGCTGACGGCTTTAGTCTCTTGCTACACCGCATTGCAGCTTGTGAACCTGTTACCCCAGTTTCTAGCACTCAAGACACCCGACGAACTTGAAGTGCTTAACGAAAAATTGCAGCTTGAGATTATCGAACGGCGGCGGGCAGAAGACACACTGCGCAATATTGTAGCTGGTACGGCTGCTGCCACTGGCAAAGACTTCTTTCCGGCGCTGGTCAAGCATCTGGCGATCGCGCTGGAGGTGCCCTATGTCATGGTGACAGAAGTACTAGGCGACCCACCCGATCGGCTCAAAACACTAGCTGTCTGGTCAAGCCAAAAATTGGCGGAGAATGTCACCTTCCCACTGGCAAACAACCCGTGTGAGGTCGTGATTCAAGAGGCTCAACGATGCTACTACCCCGACACACTGCAAGTCCGCTTCCCAAAGTCGTCTGTGATCAAAGCAATGCAGGCGAAGAGCTACTTTGGAGTGCCCTTAATGAGTGCAACGGGGCATGTCATTGGTCATTTGTGCCTGCTCAACACTCAACCACTAGCGGTAGATGAAACCAAAGCTGCCATTGTGAATGTGTTTGCTGCTCGCGCTGCGGCTGAGCTTGAACGTCAATGGGCAGAGCAAGCCCGCAGCGATGCGTATGAAGCATTGGAATTTCGAGTCGAAGAACGGACAACGGCACTCATTGAGATCAATACGGCACTCGAAACCGAAATTCAGGAGCGGATTGCGGCAGATGCAGAACTACAACGCATGGCAGAACGGGAACGTGCCACTACGAGCGTCATTCTGCGGATGCGACAGAGCTTAGATCTAAACGATATTTTTAGTACGACAACGGTGGAACTGCGGCAAGCGATGCGATGCGATCGTGCTCTCATCTACCGCTTTAACCCAGACTGGAGCGGCAATGTGGTTGCTGAATCGGTGGCAGCAGACTGGAACGCGATCGTGCCGTTTCGCCTTGACGATCCAGAACTCGCAAAGGTAGCTGTTGATCAGTCAGACTGTATTATCAAGCGGCTTGATGGCAATGAGGTCGTGATTCAAGACACGTACCTGCAAGCAAACGAAGGCGGACTCTACCGTGAGAAAACAAACTATTGCTGTGTGCCAGACATTTACGCAGCAGGTTTTAATGCGTGCTACATCGAACTGCTTGAATCGCTACAAGCACGCGCCTATGTTACCGTCCCAATCTTTTGTGGTACCCAACTCTGGGGCTTGCTAGCAGCCTACCAGAACGCTACTCCTCGCCAGTGGCAAGAGGCAGAAATCCGGGTTGTCTCTCAAATCAGCAGCCAGCTAGGGGTCGCGGTACAGCAAGCCGAATTGTTTGCCCAAACGCAGCAGCAGGCAGCCGCATTGCAACAAGCTAAAGAGCTTGCTGATCGTGCTAACCAGGCAAAAAGTGAGTTTTTGGCAAACATGAGCCATGAGTTACGGACTCCCTTAAATGCAGTGCTGGGCTTCTCTCAACTCATGGCGTGTGATTCATCGCTGACACAGACTCAACAAGAGCATCTTCACATCATCAACCGTAGTGGTGAGCACCTGCTTAAGTTGATTAACGACGTGTTAGAAATGTCTAAAATTGAGGCAGGACGTATCTCTCTAGACGTTGAGCGCTTCAATCTTCACACTCTTTTGAACAATTTAGAGGAAATGCTGCGGCTGCGAGCCGAAACTAAAAACCTACAGTTTACGATCGCATGTTCCAATGATGTGCCCCCATTAATCACCGCCGATGAAGGTAAACTCCAACAAATTTTGATTAACCTCTTAGGCAACGCGATCAAATTCACTCAACGGGGTAGCGTCACCTTAAGGCTTTCAAAAGCGATCGAACCAAACTCTTCCAGCAACGAACTACACCTCGAACCAGCGCCCTCTGAGCCACAAATAATGTTGTACTTTGAGGTGGAAGACACGGGCGCGGGGATAGCGTTAGCTGAGCAGCAAAAACTCTTTAAGCCATTTCAGCAAACTCGAACAGGCTTGATTTCGGCAGAAGGTACCGGGTTGGGGCTGGCTATCAGTCAGAAATTTGTGCAGTTAATGGGTGGCGAAATCACATTTACAAGCCAACAGGATCAAGGCAGTCTGTTCTCTTTCGCTATCCCAGTTGGTTACCTGCCGTCGATCGCCACTCCCGCGCTGCGACCAAGCACCCAAGCAGTCATCGGGCTAGTGCCCAACCAAGCGATTTACCGGATTCTGATTGCCGAAGACAACGCAACTAACCGCTATTTGCTTGCACAAATCTTGGATCTACCAGGCTTAGAACTAAAAGAAGTGGACAACGGGCTAGAGGCGATCGCGCTTTGTAAAGCATGGCAGCCACACCTGATTTTGATGGATATGCGTATGCCCGTGCTGAACGGCATCGAAGCAACACGGCAGATCAAAGCTGATGCTCAGACTAAAGACACGATCATCATCGCGCTGACAGCCAGTGCGTTTGAAGAACAGCGGCAGGCATTTCTTGCCGTTGGTTGTGATGATTTTCTCAGCAAACCCTTTCAGCGGCGCACATTGTTTACCAAAATTAGTCAACATTTGGGTGTGCAGTATCTTTACGAAGCGACCGATCGCGCACAGTCAAATCATCACGATCAACGTCATCAGCACACACCTCAACTCGATAAAACTGCTTTGCAAGCCACTTTGACTGAGCTGCCAGAAGCATGGAAAATACAGCTACATCAGGCGGCTTTGGAATGTAGCGACTCACGGGTGCTTGAACTGTTGCAGCAAATACCGCCTGCACACTCAGCTTTAAAAGAGGTTCTGGTTGAACTGGTTGAAGGCTTTCAGTTTGACCAAGTTTTGACACTGCTTGCCACACCTGAAAGTATGCTCGACGAAGCTGAACATTAAGGCATTTCAACCTCAGAGGTTGTTTGAAAAGTGTCTGGCGGTTAAAACCGCGACTACGTAAACAAAGTCCGCCTGCGCGGACTACCGAAACGTGAAGGCTTGGGAACCTGCGAAGGCAGGTTTTGTCCGTGTAGCCGCGACTTCAGTCGCCAGGGCTACAAGAACCTGGATTTTTAAAACATCCTCTCAGACTAACCTTCAAACTGGCGCTATTCTGATGCTTGTGATTAAAGCAGAAGGCAGGAGGCAGAAGGCAGAAGGAAAGCGCTGTGCTCTTTAACTTCTGCCCTCTGCCTTTTTACGACTGTACTTCACTGGATTAGGAACCGCTATAAACGGTCAACGATCAGCTTTTTTGCTGATTGTTAACTGCTAAATGAGGCAGTCTTGCTCACAAAAGATCTAGGACTGCTATAGCAAACTGGTATTAATTGCTGCTCGACCAACAATTTCTAATTTAATTGATTGATGTAAACATGCCCACTTTAGATAGGTACAAAGGGGAGCATGTCACCTTTGCGCCCTCACCCTTTTCTTGTATGCCGTAGGCTTTAAGCCCTCTCCCTGTGGGAGAGGGACTTTGAATCTTGCTCCCTTCTCCTTGGGGAGAAGGGCTGGGGATGAGGGCAAAGGCAGCAACTTACGAAAGTAACATGCTCCCGTACAAAGTCTGTCTGCAACTTAAAACGGCTAGTAGATTGTTAAAGGTATCTATGATTTTCTTAAGCGCTTTAGATGAGGCTACCCTTTAATTCCCCTGCACCGTCTTGCTAGTACGGGTGGCATTTAGGGCAATATAACGATAAGGACGATCGTGAAGTTGGGTGGAAATGCTACAGCAGGAGGTTCAAGGATGTCTACAGAAAGCGCGAATCGATTTCTTGAAGCGATCGCCTACGACGAAACGTTACGCGATCGGTTTGAAGGTGTAACGAATCCAGATGACTTCGTGAGAATCACGGAGCAGTTAGGCTATAGCTTTAGCACAGACGAACTGATGGCGATCGCAAAAGAGCAAAGCCAGGGAGTCATTGTCAGGAGACATACAGGCGTATGGAAATGGCTTCGCACCATTAGTTGGGTTTAAATAAGCAGGAATCGAGCCATAAAGCACTGAGCTTGGAGTCATACCCACACCTTGATGTGTGCTGCTGCTATAGCAAGTGCAAGCAAACGCAGCTGATCGATTGATTGACATTCTACTCTTTACCGTGTAAATTAATTGACAGACTACCGCACAGTGCCATCAGTAAAGTGCCAGTTAAGCTGGACTGTGCTACGGCTAACTAGCATTGCTATCAGTAAACAATACTCGGTAGTCAAGATCACATTTATGTCATCCTGGATTAGCTCTATGCCTGAAAATTTTTTGCTTTCTGCCAGCAACGCGTCTGATTTTACAGCCAGTAAGAAGTCTAGAGACCAAACGTCCGATCGTGAGTCGTTGAGAATTTTAGTGATTGGCTCTCGTCAAGGCGTGACTGGTACGATTCAAACTTTGCATCGCCTGCGGTTTGCTGAAGTGCGTGAATGGAGTCCCTTGTTACCGGGACCTAACCCCGGTGAAGTGATGAGCATTCTCGCTCGCTCTATCGCCCAGTACGGTGAATAAATGGATACATCTGTTTGAGCCGATACTGAGTTAGCTTCGGTGGCGTTTTTGCTTGCGCGTGTGATCCGGATACGAGCCATCGGTAGGCATAGCACTCTTTACAGAGTTGTCGATCGCCTTCACACAACTTTTACTCTAGACCAAAATAGCGCTCCAACTCAGACATTCTTGAAGGGTGAGGAATCAAAACGGTATAAAATAAGACCATAAATCTTCTTGGTTGCCCAATGTTCGTCGATTGCGACAATCATGCCTCTGACATTGCCTCACGCGCGGGTCAAAACTCAGCGGCAGCGCTGTTAACGTCAAGCCAGCCTCTAAATTTGAGCCGTCCTGCCCCTATCTTAAGTGCGCCGAACTTCAGCAATACCACTATTTCTGGGGCGAGTGCTGCCACAGCACCTGAATCGTCGCAAGATCTGGTGTCTGCTTTGCCGCTTGAGGCTCCAGCAGTGCGCCCTCTGAAGGTGGGAGCAGATTTTAATAGTGATGGTCAGACGGATTTGCTGTGGCGCAATTACGCGACTGGTCAAAACGAAGTCTGGCTGATGAATGGTGCGACTCGTGTTTCGACTGTCGCGCTAATGTCAGTTGGCGATCCCAATTGGCGTATGGAGGGGGCAAATGACTTCACGGGTGACGGTAAAACCGACATCATCTGGCGCAACTATGCCACTGGGCAGAATGTGACGTGGGTCATGGACGGTACGGTGCTGCGATCGAGCGTTTCTCTCACAGCGATCGCAGACTTAAACTGGCAAATTCAAGGCACTGTAGATTTCACAGGCGATGGGAAACCCGATCTGCTCTGGCGCAACTACGCCACCGGGCAGAATATCGTCTGGGCAATGAACGGCACAACAATGGGCAGCACAGTGTCTTTGCCAACCGCAGCCGGAACAAACCTTAGAATTCAAGCAGCAGCAGACTTCAACCGCGACGGTAAGCCAGAGATTCTGTGGCGCAATATCCTTTCAGGTGAAAACTTTATCTGGTCGTTGAGCGGCACCACGATCGCGAGCACCACTTTTTTGCCGTCTGTAAGCGACTCAAATTGGCAAATTCGGGGCACTGGCGATAGCAATGGCGACGGCAAAACAGACATTCTCTGGCGTAACAGCGCGACTGGAGAGAATGTTGCCTGGATCATGGATGATCTTAAAGACACCAGCCAGCGGCTCAATCTGTCACCTATGAGCAACTTAAACTGGCAGATTGGGCTACAGGATACGTTTATCGCTCCCAGTACAGTGCAGATTAGCGATCGCACCTTTAATGGTCAAGAAGGCAATACCGGGACGTTTGAAGTCCAGCTAACGCAAGCTCCTGCTAACAACGTGACTCTAACGTTCTCGTCCGGTAGCTTTGTGGTGGTTGATGCTGATGGCATCGTTAGCAACGGTACGCAAAACACGCTGACGTTTACCCCCCAAAACTGGAAAACCGTGCGTACAGTATCGTTCATTGCCGAAGATGACAATTCCAGCAGCGATCGCTTACTCGGCAACACCGTTGGCTACACACTGAGTGGCGGTTTGACGGGCAGCGCTGTGTACGACCTGGGTAAGGTGACCAACACTTATGCGCCTGATTCTACCCGCTTCAACATTGATTTAGATTTCCGCAACGACTCAATCGGCTTTTGGACATCTCAGCAGCGGGCGATCGCTCAAAAAGCCGCTGACGACTGGGCAACGCGAATTGCCAACGAATGGACTGATTTTCAGCTCAATAGCGCGATTAATAGACTGGATGCTAACTCCACTCGTTCTTACAGCTTTACCAGCAAACGGTATGTAGATGATCTCCTTATTTTTCTGAATCCCTATCAAGGTAACGCTGGGCTAGAAGCCGCAAACGGCGGACCCGATTATGAGTTTGGTGGTTGGATTTCTTCTCCAGATCTCATGCCACGAGTCGGGCAGGTTGCCATTAATGCCGATAGCTTCTCTGCTGCCAACGACCCTACAGGTTGGCTACTCTATCAGGTCGTGACGCACGAAATTGGGCATGTGCTGGGTCTGGTTGGGTTGAACTGGATTGGCTACAACCTGGTGGATCGTTCAACCCCTCAAACGGCTGTTTTCAAGGGAGAATACACCAGAGCAGCCAATGGAGGTAGCTATATGCCTCTACAATCCCAGGACGGAGCCAACCCTGTAACGGGCACCTATGACTACGCGCATCCTGCTAACAGCGTGCAGTCAATCTTGTCTTATGAGTGGCTCTACCGTCTGTATGCCCCTACGACAGTAGACTATGCCCTGCTCGCCGATAGTGGCTACCGCGTTGATGGGTTTAACGCGTAACGGTAGGCTGCTCTAACAACGTGTTGCCGAGTAATACCATTTCCCTAAACTGTAGCGACAGATTCAATCTTTGGCTGGCGGTCAGCGGTCAGCGGTCAGCGGTCAGCGGTCAGCGGTCAGCAGTCAGCAGCAAGAATGGATCTGTAGGGCAATTTTGTAGAATTGGTATAAACGTAGGAAGATACGACAGCAGTCATCCCTTGACGCAACACCGCTGGTGCCCAAGCAACGATTGTGCCAAAGACAGTAGATGCCAAAGACAGTAGATGCCAAAGACAGTAAGCCACTCAAAAAAGTACACGTGGAGTCGTACTTGGAGCTGACACTGCATTGCCCTCAGACTGTAGCTGTGAGGACATTAACGTTGCTTCACCAGCGTTGAGGGGCATATTGCTAGTCTCGTTGGTTTGTATACCGTGCGTTGCACTACCGTTCAGCTCAGCCTTTGTGTCTAGAAGGGGCAAGGTTACGATAAATGTGGCACCTTGATCCACACCTGCACTTTCTGCTTGTACATTGCCTTTGTGCTGTTCAACGAGGTGGCGAACGATCGCCAGACCAAGCCCCAGACCGCTTTGAGGACGACTGGTAGTACTATCTGCCTGCCGAAAGCGATCGAAGACATGCGGCAAAAAATCTGGGCTAATGCCACTGCCCGTATCGCTGATTCTGATTTGGGCAGAGCGTATATCAGGCTGTTCCGTTGCTGAGAGCGATCGTTCTTGAGCCAGCGATAGTTGCACTGTCATGCGACCATTAGTCGGCGTAAACTTAATCGCGTTGGTCAACAGATTCCACACCACTTGTTGCAAACGGATAGAATCGCCCCAAATCTCACCAACGGCTGGATCAAGCAACGACTCTAGCTGAATGGCTTTCACTTCAAGCATCGGGCGGACAGACTCGATCGCCGCTTCCACTACTGTCACCAGATTCAACACCTGGCATTTGAGTCGTAGTTTGCCGCGCACAATCTGAGAAACATCAAGAATATCGTCGATTAATTGTGCCTGTGCCAGAGCGTTACGTTCAATCGTCTCTAACGCGCGGACGATCGTCTCCTCATCTAACTGGCGCGATCGCAGCAGGCGAGACCAGCCCAGCATGGAGTTGAGCGGTGTCCGAAGTTCATGCGACAGCACAGCAAGGAATTCGTCTTTCATGCGATTGGCAGCTTCTGCTTCTCGCCGAGCCGTTTGCTCACAAAAAACCTGAGCGCGGGCTTCTTCTGCCTGCTTACGCTCGGTGAGGTCTTCCACGGTGCCAACATAGCCAGTCAGTTCACACAAGTCAGAAAACAGCGGCGAGGAGCGGGCATAGACCCAGCGCACAGTGCCATCACGATGCTGAAACCGATGCTCAGTGGCATATTCAGTTGCCTGCCCATTGATATAAGCCTGCCACGCTTGGACAACGCGATCGCGATCGTCGGCATGGATGCGTCTGACCCAACCGTTACCCAAGCTCTCTGAGAGTGTCAAATCGCCGATCGCCTGAAAGTGTGGATTGGTGTAAGTACAAGCGCCAGTTGTATCGTGCATAAAAATGCCGACGGGTGCATAGGCGCTAAGGGAACGAAACCGCTCTTCACTGTCGCTCAGTTCGGCATTAATTGCCGCAAGCTGGGCTGCCTGTGCCTTAACCGCTTCCGTTTTTTTGAATAAATCGACAAAAACCGTCACTTTAGAGGTCAGAATACTCGCATCGATCGGCTTCAGCAAATAATCAACCGCGCCTAACGAGTAACCTTTGAACATGAGCTGTTCGCTGGTACTAAAAGCGGTGAGAAAAATGATGGGGGTTTGGCGCGATCGCTCTCGATTGCGGATCAGTGTTGCTGTTTCAAAGCCATCCATACCCGGCATCTGCACATCTAGCAAGATGACAGCAAAATCCTGGTTCAGCAAACATCGCAGTGCTTCTTGCCCAGAGTTTGCCCGCACCAGATTTTCACCCAGACTGCCCAGAATCGCTTCCAGCGCCAGCAGGTTTTCGGGATAGTCATCCACTAGAAGGATGTTGACTTGAGACGACAACGTCATACCACTAACTCCGCACACGGGATAACAAATTGACTAAGTAGGGCGCAATCTCTGCTAACGGCAAGACGGCATCGACCGCTGTGGCTGCGATCGCGGCTTGGGGCATGATGCCCGTTTCAGCCGTTGCCGGGTCTTGAACGATCGCCACTCCCCCACACGCTTTGATGCGCGCCAGCCCGTTAGTGCCATCACGATTTGCCCCCGTTAAGATGACACCGATCGCACGATTAGCATAGGCATCCGCCGCTGACTCAAACAACACATCAATAGAGGGACGTGCAAAACAAACTGGTTCGTCAACCGAGAGCGTCATGTATCCTCGTTCTACAAGCAAGTGATAGTCGGCTGGAGCTACGTAGACATGTCCCGGCAGCAACTCGTCTTTATCTTCTGCTTCGAGCACGGGTAACGTTGTGTACTGCTGCATGTATCTACTCATCAGGTTGCCAGATTCTTTATGCCGATGTTGTACAACAGCGATCGCTACGGGAAAGGGTTCTACTAAACTTTCAAGCAGCACTCTAAGCGCCGATAAGCCACCCAAAGAGGTGCCAACGACAACCAGTTCAAAGGGCATTAGTCCAACCTCCGATAGAGCCGTTCCCCCTTCGCAATTTCTTCATAACATGGTTCGTAAGGCGATAGCTTCAGTGATTCTCGTTGTCCCAATCCCAGCACACCAAACGAACAGAGACTATCGTAAAACAGTTGATGTACCCGTTGTTGCAACGTGCGGTTGAAATAAATCAAAACGTTACGACAAAGGATGACATTGAACTCGTTAAACGAACTGTCAGTCGCTAAATTGTGTTGCGAAAAGACGATGTTTTCTCTCAGCGAAGCACGAAAAATCGCATTGCCGTACCCAGCAGTGTAGTATTCGGAGAACGATCGCATACCGCCCGCCTTTAAGTAAAGCTGCGTGTACTCTTGCATGAGTTCAATCGCATAAATGCCCTGTTTTGCCTTTTGTAAAACTAGCTCATTCGTATCCGTTGCGTAGATGCGACAGCGGTGATACAATCCCTCTTCTTGTAGCAAAATTGCCATCGAATAAACCTCTTGCCCCGTCGAACAGCCTGCGTGCCAGATGCGAATAAACGGGTAGGTGCGTAGCAGCGGGACAATCGTTTTTCTAAAGGACACAAAGAAACCAGGGTCACGAAACATAGAGGTGACGTTTACCGTTAGCCCCAGTAAGAACCGTTCCAAGCAGGCGACATCATGCAGAAGGCGATCTTGCAGGGCTGAAATAGTGGTGAGTCCTTCTGCCGCTAAGATTTTGCGAACACGCCGCCTCACTGATGACGGTGCATAGTCTCGAAAGTCAAAGCCGTAGTACCGATAAACGCCCTCTAGAAGCAACTGCACCTCAATATCTTCTAAATTAGGATTGAATGGAGTCATTGGTTAAGGGCAAAATTATTGACTCCAAAGCTGTAGCCTTTTGGGGTTCACTGCTTAAGACTTACTGCTTAAGACAGATTTATAGCCATGTCAACCGACCATAGCAGTTTTGGCTCTGCCTTCAGCACTATCTAAAGGTAGACGATGGCTAGGCAAATGTTTTACTATAGCAACATTTTCTGACGACTGTTTCAGCCGTAAGCAGGATGAACGTGGTGTAGCGATTGAGGTTGCTGGTAAAGCGGCTCAAAGCCACGCGATCGCTTCCTACAACCATGCGCGAGCAGCCGAGGCAACAGGGTCACGGCAGGAGTTGGCTCAAGCTGCATTTGAACACGCCAAAGAAAATAACGAAAAGATCAAAGCCACAGAAATTGATGGAGAAGTGGTAAAAAGTCGAAGCAGCAACCAGCAAAAACGCTAGAGTGTTTGCCAGTCAAATGGTTGGTTAGCTGTAGAGCCATACCCGTAGCAGCGATAGAAGCTGTTCGGTATCAACAGGTTTAGTGATGTAGTCTGATGCGCCTGCTTCCAGGCATTTTTCCCGATCGCCCTGCATTGCCTTTGCCGTAAGCGCGATGATGGGTAGCGATCGAAAGGATTCGATCCGACGAATGGCTTGCGTCGTTTCATAGCCATCCAGTTCTGGCATCATCACATCCATCAAGACGACATCAATATCAGGATGATTTTGGAGTGCTGCGATGCCGTCAACGCCATTCTCGGCATACGACACCTGCATCTGGTAGCGCTCTAAAAGACTGGTGAGCGCAAAAATATTGCGGACATCATCATCGACAATCAGCACTTTTTTATGTGCCAGCACCGGATCACTCTGGTGCAATTGCTCCAAAATTTGCCGTTTCGACTCTGGCAGTGCTGCCTGCACACGATGTAAAAAGAGAGCGGTTTCGTCAAGCAGGCGTTCGGGCGATCGCACATCTTTGACAATGATGGTTTCTGCCAGTCGTCTGAGCTGCGTTTCTTGCTGCTGCGTTAGCTCTCTACCTGTGTAGACAATGATGGGCAAGCGTGCAAACTGCTGCTGCTGTTTAATTTGCTCGATCAAGTCAAAGCCAGACATATCAGGCAAGCCTAGATCCAGCACCACGCAATCAAAGAGGCTCGATTGCAGCGCCCTTAGCGCTTCGGCTCCCGTCCCAACAACGCTTGTAGACACATCCCCATTGCCAATCAGCGCTCGAATGCTTTGTGCCTGCACGGGATCATCTTCCACCACCAGCAGGTTCTTCACCTGGCGTTCCACAAAGCCTTTGATATCCATTAGCGCTTGTGTGAGTGCTTCTGGCGAGATGGGCTTTTGCAGGTAGGCGATCGCGCCCAACTGTAAGCTGCGCTGCTGCTCATCATCCACCGAGAGAATGTGGACGGGAATGTGGCGCGTCTCTGGATTATGCTTCAGCCGATCGAGCACTGTCCAGCCATCCATATCGGGCAGACGCAGATCGAGCATAATGGCGGCAGGCTTAAACGTTTGTGCCAGGACTAATCCTGGCTGACTACGAAGCGAAGCCAACACCTTAAAACCCTGCTGTCGCGCCATATCCATCAAAATGCGCACAAAGTGAACATCATCTTCAATGATCAGCAACACACGATCGCCCGGTTGAATCAGGGCGCGATCGTCATCCACTTCATTAGGAGGTGAGGGGTGAGGAGTGTAGCCTGCTTCCGCTTCGCGGTGGAGTGAGGAGTGAGAAGGAAGGGGTGTTTTTGAGATCGTTCTCATAGCTGACGGCTGATCGCTGACGGCTGATCGCCCTCCCCTTTCCCCTCTCCCCTCACTCCTCACCTCGATCGGCAGCACCAGCGTAAACGTACTGCCCTGTCCGGGTTGACTGGTTAATTCAATGCGCCCACCCAACAGTTGAGCGAGTTCGCGGCTGATTGATAAGCCCAGTCCAGTACCGCCATATTTGCGACTGGTGGTGCCATCTGCCTGCTGAAACGCTTCAAAAATGACTGCCTGCTTATCAGGCGCAATACCAACGCCTGTATCGGTGACAGCGAAGGTAAGCATAGAGACTGAATCTGCTGCCAATAGAGGTGGGCGATCGCTCGGCGCAATTTGCACTGTGACACTGCCACGCTCTGTAAACTTGAAGGCGTTTGATAAGAGGTTTTTCAGAATTTGCTGGAGGCGTTTTGGGTCGGTCAGCATCGCTGGAGGTAAGTTTGGGGCAAGTTCAACGTGAAAGTCCAGCCCTGCATCTTGAGCCACTTGCTGAAACGTCCGCTCTAAAAATTGTTGCAAGTCAACAAACCGTAGCGCCTCAATGTCTAGCGAGACCGTGCCCGATTCAATTTTTGCTAGATCGAGGATTTCGTTGATGAGTTCGAGCAGATCACTACCCGCGGCGTGAATGGTGCGGCTGTACTCCACCTGTTTATCTGTCAGGTTACCCTCGCCGTTCTCACTTAGCAGACGTGCCAGAATCAGCAAACTGTTGAGCGGTGTTCGCAATTCGTGCGACATATTGGCGAGAAACTCAGATTTGTAGCGAGAGCTGAGGGTGAGCTGTGCGGCTTTTTCTTCGATCGCCTGTCTTGCCAGCTCAATGGCTTGATTTTTCTGTTCGCCTTCTTGCTTTTGCTCTGCTAACAGTTGCGCCTTTTCTTCCAACTCTTCGTTTAGCTGCTGCAACTCCTCGTTGTTTTGCAGCATTTCCTCCTGCTGTTCCTTCAGTTGCGCTTCCGATGTTTGCAGCATTTCGGTTTGTTCTTCTAGCAAGCGGTTGCTTTCTTGAAGTTCGTCTTGCTGCTGCTGGAGTTCTTCGGTTAGCGTTTGAGCTTCTTGCAACAGTTCGTTCGTCCGCAGATCAGTGGCGATCGTATTGAGTACTGCGCCAATGCTTTCGCTCACCTCCTCTAACAGCATCAGTTGAACCTCGTTAAACCGCTGTAGCGACGCTAATTCCATCACTCCAGTAACCGCTTGCTCAAACAGGATGGGCAAGACCACGATGTTGATGGGTGGTGTTTCGCCTAAGCCAGAGGCAATACGGATGTAGTCGCTGGGTACGTTGGTCAGTAAAATACGCTGTTTCTCCAGGGCGCACTGCCCTACGAGTCCTTCACCCAAACGAAACTGGTTTGCCAAATGCTTACGTTCTTGATGAGCGTAGCTATTGAGCAGTTTTAGCAGCGGTGGATTAGTATCGGTGTCCATCAGGTAAAAAACGCCTTGCTGTGCGCCAACGAGGGGTGCCAGCTTGGAGAGAATCTGACGCGCTACGGCTTCTTGATCGCGCTGACCCTGAAGCATTCGACCGAAGTCTGCCAGGTTTGATTTGAGCCAGGTTTGCTCATCGTTGCGTTGATTGGTATCTCGCAGATTGGTAATCATCTGATTGAAGGTGCGCGTCAAGATGCCGATTTCATCCTGACGATCGCTCAGCGGCACAGTCACGTCCAAGTCGCCTTCTCCAACGCGATCGGCGACTTCTGAGATTTGACTGAGCGGTCGTGAAATGTGACGTGATAACGCCCAGCCAAGGAGAACCAACAGCAGCGAGTAGACGGGAATGCCATAGGTCACGCTATCGGTTGTTTGCTTGGCAGCAGTCGCGGCGGCTTGCGATCGCTGTTGCAGGAGCGATCGTTCCTCGCTTTCCATCTCTGCCAGCACCTTGCGGATGTCGTCCATGAACTGCTTGCCTCGGTCAGTCAGCACCACTTTCTGTGCGGCTTCAAACCCTCTCTGCTGGCGTAGCTCGATCGTCTGATTCAGTTCAGCCATTTTGGCGTTCACTAACGGTTCCAAAGCATCCAGCTTGCTCTGCTGCATCGGATTGTCTGCCGTCAGTTTTCGCAGCCCTCTGAGCTTGCCATCTAGAGTATCGATCGCTGCGTTGTAAGGCTGTAAGTACTCGTCTTTGCCTGTCAGCAGGTAGCCGCGCTGTCCCGTTTCAGCACTTTTGAGTTGAGACAGCAAATCTTTAAGCTCACCGATCACTTCATAGGTGTGAGATTCATGCTTAGCTGTTTCAATCAGTTGATTGGTGCTGCGGTAAGAGATTGCCGAGAGTACTGCAAAAAAGAGTAATCCAAGTGCAAAACTGGCTCCAATTTTGGAACCAATTTTCAAACGATTCAACATGGCGATCGACAAATAATAGTTGAAAGCACAGATATTCAGGACAGAATGTTCTAACCAGAGCGGGCTGCTTTCGCGCTTTCGCTGAGGCTACAAGCGTTGCAGTTGCCGCAAAACTCAGGTCTGATGTGGCAGAATCAGCCATTCTTCGGATCCTTATTGTAAGTTCATGTTCTTGAAATCTGACTTCTAAATCTTGGTGCGTCGGTATGACCGTTTGAGTGAAGCAGGTGACGATAGAAGGGGAACGCAGACGCTGCAACCTTAAAGATCAGCCCTGAGGTAGAATAGATGTCTGCCCCAGGGACGAGCGTATGCCGATTGTTCTGAAGGTGTTGTCCCCGAAAGACAAGATTCGCGTTTAATGGGGAGCCTGTATGACTCTTTTTCAGCTATCACCGATCCTTGATTTGAGCCAGTTGCTCACCGAGCGATCGCAAACCATTACAGACCAATGGGTAGAGGCGGTATCTCAGGATCAACAGATTAAAAGTGCTGATCACCTTTCACCGACTGCGATTCGGGATCACATTCCCCACATTCTCGCAGCGCTGGCAACGGTGCTGGCAGAAGCGCAAGAAAATGATGTTGATACCATTATCAAAGCAAGCCTCAAACATGGCGCGCTGCGTGCAGGACAGGGCTTTGACCCGACCGAAATTGCGCGCGAATATCATCTGCTGCGATCGCAAATTATCCAGGTTCTCCGCACCGATTTGCTGCAATGCTCGGCTGAAGAAGTGCTGCGGGCGGTTACTCTCATTGATACGGTGGTCGATGGGGCGATCGCTCAGTGCTTTAAAAGTTACGTGACTGAACGCTTGCAAGAACTAGACAACCTCCGGGGACAGTTGCTGCTCACGAATCAAGAACTCGATCGGCTAGTGCAGTCTAGTCAGGAGAATCTGTCGGTGCTGGCACACGAGCTGAAAACGCCGTTAACCTCCATCATTGGCTACTCTGAGCTGTTTTTGCGCCAGCAGCGTCAGCCCGTCGTGCGCGACACACTTCATAGCCTGGAACACATTGAGCGCGTTGTGCGCAACAGCCGCCAGCTTTTGCGTCTGATCAACGATACTCTAGAGCTTTCGCGGTATGAAGCGGGTCAGATGACGCTACGGCTAGAGCCGACTGATGTACGTGGCATTATTCAAACGGTAATGGAGGTCATACAGCCGCTAGCAACGTCTACCAACTTACAACTGGTGCTGGATGATGAACAGGCACCCGATCGCGTGGTCACCGACTCACTACGCCTGCAACAAATCCTGCTCAATCTCATGAGCAATGCCATTCGCTACACTGAGGCAGGCAGTGTAACCTTACAATGTCGTTTGCTCTCGGATGGCTGGTGGTCGATCGCGGTGAGCGATACGGGCATTGGCATTGCGAGCGCCGATCAGTCTCGCATTTTTGAACCATTCTTTCAAGTGCTGCCATCTGAACTCGATCGGCTCCCCAACAGCACTGGACTGGGGCTGGCGATCGTGGCGCGTATGGTGAGGTTGCTACAAGGCGAAATCAGCCTCACCTCGGACGTGGGCGCTGGCTCGACGTTTACGGTTGTGTTACCGCTAGAGACTAGCGCTATCTGAGCGCGATCGTGCGCCCCTTGCTAGGAGCTGTCATCAATTACAACTACCCATGACTTGCAGCAAGGGTTCCCGCCCCTAGCCTGGTGGCTAGGGGCGGGCGCGATTATGCCGATACCGCAAGGTTTTGGAGCTAATTGATGACGCGCCCTAGAACAAACCGGGAGCATGTCACTTTCGTAAGTTGCTGCCTTTGCCCTCATCCCCAGCCCTTCTCCCCAAGGAGAAGGGAGCAAGATTCAAAGTCCCTCTCCCACAGGGAGAGGGCTTAAAGCCTACGGCATACAAGAAAAGGGTGAGGGCGCAAAGGTGACATGCTCCCGAACAAACCGTTCACACATAGCGTGCCGTTGAAGCAAGCAAGCTTTGCACTGGGCTACGTAGCACGATAGCAAATTAGCAGCATGAAAAAAGCGGTATTCAGGACGCTCTTTGGTTAAAACAGGGATTTCTTAGCACTAGGTCATCGTCGATCGCTACATCCTGTTGGATGAATCATTTAACGGGAGATGTTACTGTTAGTGAAACAATTGCTTTTTATACCCAAACTATTTGTGACAGTTGCAAAACAGACCCTTTTAAGCAGCGATCGATTCCAGTAAACCGCTATATCAGATTAAGAAGGGTTAGCTAGCTCTAACTTTTTAAATTGTGAGCCTTACTCTTTTGGCGAAGTTCACACGTAGAAAAGATTCAATCGCTTTTTCTACTGCCAAAGCTGCACACAGCACTTTTATCCTGCTACTCTGTGCGACATTTTTTGGATACAATCTCTGGAACATACTTGATACGTTTTTCGACTTTAACTTTAGCTGGACTAAACAACCTATTCCTGTGAGGAACTCTACCATGCTACTCTCTCAAACTCTTTTAGCAGCCATTCGTAAGGCTCTGCCTGTCGGCATTGTTGCTCTGTCAGCACTGGCGATCGCGCCTGCCGTTCTCTTTGCTGGTAACGCTTCTGCCCAACCCATTACTTTTAACGACAGCTACATTGGGGCGGGTGTTTCATCTGGCGTTACGAACGGTGGACAAAGTGGCGATGCGGCTACCATTGGCGGCAACATTCAGGGTCGTTTTGCCATTCCCAACGCACCCATTTCTGTTAGAGGTGCTGTTTTGTTTGGTGGCGAAAGTGCCGCGATTATGCCTCTCTTAACCTACGATCTACCCATTTCTAGCAACGCTAACCTCTACGCTGGTGCTGGCTATTCCTTTGCCGATAAAGAAGGTAAGCCATCGCCATTAGGTAACAAGAATGCTCCCGTTCTTACTGCTGGAGCTGAAGCCGGATTGGGCAGAAACGTCGTTGTTTACGGCGATGCCAAGTGGGGCATTGATGCGTACAAAAATAGCCCTGCTGATGCTGTAAGCTTTCAGGCAGGCGTAGGTTACCGCTTCTAGTGCATAGCAAGTCGATGCCGCTTTTGTTCTGAAACTGACTGGCTAGTTTAATCCCAACACGTGAAGGGCGCAGAGAGTTGATCTTTGCGCCCTCTATGCTATTGAGGCATTATACCAATTCTAAAAAATCGCCCTACAGATTCGTTCTTATTGCTGACCGCTGACCGCTGACCGCTGACCGCTGACCGCTGATCGCCAGCCGAAGCTTGCCTGTGTAGACACAGTTTAGTGAAATGGTATTAATCACCACCTTGCGAGATGAGTTTTGTCATCCCGTGGAAACCTCTTCGGTTTTTACTACTCGTCTTGGTGTAGATTTCCTACCGCAGGAGGGACGTTAACGGCGGTAGCTTTTGTCAGGATGGAGTGGAGCAGTCAGACAACGATGCTAAAAGCGCAGTTTTAAGATCGCAGCTTTTGAGCACAGTTCTAGATAAAGGTTCGCAAGTTTTTTGAAGCTGAATGCACGTTTGATCTGGCTCATACCACTTATTTAGGAGCTTGTAACCATGTCTACTCCAGTGAAAGATAAGCTTGCAACGGAACTAAAGCAAGTCAAAGAAGTCGGAAAAGTACGGAGCGATCGCATCCGCGAAATTGTTCGTGCTGCCATCTCGCAAGTCACGGCTGAGTTCAAAGAAGGCTCCAGCGACTTTCGTTCGAGCGTGAAGGATGTTTTCTCGTCTGCGATCGCAGGTTTGCAAGAAACCGGCAAGGAAACCAAAGACGAAATTGCTGCCTCGATCGATGGCATTGTCGATGGCATCAGTGGTGCTCGCCAGCAAAAAATCGCTGAAACTGAAGCAGAAGTAAAACGGCTGCAAACCAAGCTTTCAGCGCAGCAAGAGGCGTTAGAGCAGGAAATTACGACTGGTTTGGAAGGTGTTCAAGAAGCTGCCAACACTGCACCGGACAAAATTAGGGCATTGGTTGAAGAGGCGATTGCTACTGCCCAGAACAGCGAAGAAGCATCGTTGTTGAAAAAACGTTACGCTCAACTGCAAGCTCAGGCAGCGATCCTGCGCGCGACGCTAGCTGCACGCTCTGAGTCGTATTACGGGCAGGCACAAGAGCATTTAGACGATGCTAAGCACTGGTACAGTCAGGCGCGCCCTAAAGCCGAAGCTGTGAAGGGTCAGGCTGACCAAAAGTTCGCCCAGTTGGAACAGCAAATTGGTGAGGCTGGTGCTGCCTTGGCTCGTCGAGAGCACAAAGTTCGGAATCTGCTGAGTGCTTTGCTACACAAAGCCTCTGAAACGATTAAAGACGATGATGAGATCGATCGTCCGATCGCTCAGCTTCCCCCAGCACCCAAAGACCGTTCCATTGAGCCATAAGCGCATCCAGTGAAGGCTCACTCAACGTCTGCAAGAACGCTCCTTTATCGCCCTGGGCTTCGGTCTGTGGGCGATAATTTATGGGCGATCAACGTTACAATCGTTGAAGTCTGACTGCTCAAATCATCACGTCTCAACTGGGTTAGAAACGGTTGGAGCCTGTGCGAGTCAGTGAAGCAGTGATAGGATTGTGTAATATTCACACGATTCCGACCGACTTGCTGGGAATTGCAATGACTCCCGCGATCGCTTTGGTAATTAGTTGACTCTTTTTTGTCGCCCTTCTGATGGTTAATACTCAAACGTCTGCTACTGTTCGCAAACCCTCCAAAGTTGAAGGTCTCAAAGACCGTAGCCACTTTCTCCGCGAACCCGTTGCGTCTGAACTGCTGCAAGACACAACACACTTCACTGAGGACGCGATCCAAATTCTGAAGTTCCACGGTTCCTACCAGCAAGACAACCGGGACAATCGGCTGAAGGGACAGGAGAAGGACTATCAGATGATGCTGCGGACGCGTAGCCCTGGTGGTTACATTCCGCCAGAGCTGTATCTGACGCTCGATCGCCTTGCGGATGAATATGGCAACCACACGCTGAGGGCAACGACTCGCCAAGGCTTTCAGCTTCACGGCATTCTCAAGCGCAATTTGAAGGCAACGATCGCGGCGATCGTTCACAGCATGGGATCCACCCTCGGTGCCTGTGGCGACCTCAACCGTAATGTGATGGCTCCTGCTGCGCCTTACCGAAATCGCCCGGAGTACGAGTACGCCCGCGAATATGCCAATAACATTGCTGACCTGCTAACGCCTCAAACAGGAGCCTACTATGAGATTTGGCTGGATGGCGAGAAGGCAATTTCGGCAGAAGAAAGTCCGGAGGTCATCGCTGCCCGTCAACGTAACGGCAACGGCACCATTTTCCATGAGCCGGAAGAACCGCTCTACGGCAAGCACTACATGCCGCGTAAGTTCAAAATCAGCGTCACTGTACCGGGAGACAACTCGGTTGATCTCTACTCGCAGGATGTCAGCCTGGTTGTGCTGACGAACCCGCAAGGCGAATTAGAAGGCTTCAATGTGTTTGCAGGGGGCGGTTTGGGACGCACTCATAACAAAGAAGAAACCTTTCCTCGGATCGCTGACCCGATCGGCTATGTCTCTCAAGCCGATGTGTATGACTTGATGAAGGCGATCGTCGCCACTCAGCGCGACTATGGCGATCGCACCGATCGTCGCCATGCCCGGATGAAATACCTAATCGAAGATTGGGGCGTTGAACGCTTCCGCGAGAAGGTGGAAAGCTATTTTGGCAAGCCGATCGAACCCTTCAAGCCATTGCCTGAGTTTAAGTATCTCGACTTTCTTGGCTGGCACGAACAGGGCGATGGCAAGCTGTTCGTCGGCATCTCCATTCAAAATGGACGGGTTAAAGATGAGGGTAGCTTGCAACTCAAAACAGCGATCCGAGAGCTGGTGCAGACGTTCAATCTGCCGATGCTGCTAACGCCCAGCCAGGACGCAATCCTCTACAACATCGACCCAGCAAACAAAGCCCAAATCCAGACAATCCTGACTCGCTGTGGTATTCAGGGTGTAGAGGAAATCGATCCGCTGGTGCGTTACTCAATGGCATGTCCTGCCTTGCCGACGTGTGGGCTGGCAACCGCAGAATCCGAACGGGCAATTCCTGCCATTCTCGATCGCATCCGTGCCCTGCTCGATCGTGTTGGGCTAGAGCACGAGCATTTCATCACCCGCATGACGGGGTGTCCCAATGGCTGCGCTCGTCCGTATCTGGCAGAGCTTGGCTTTGTCGGCAATGGTCCTGACACGTACCAGATCTGGTTGGGCGCGGCTCCGAACCAAACGCGGTTGTCGCAGGTGTATTTAGAAAAGCTCCACATCAACGAGCTAGAAACTGCCTTCGAGCCGATCTTTGTCTACTTTAAGCAGTCTCGTCAGCCTGGTGAGAGCTTTGGTGACTTCTGCGATCGCGTGGGCTTACCGTTGATTCACCAATACGTTGCTCAGTACCAGCCCGAAAGCGTTGCTGCTGCGACGATTGAGCCTTCTACACCCGATCAGAGTGAAGCGCTGAAAGCAACCAACAAAGCGCGTCGCCGTGTCACTATTCAAGAGAATGTTTACGCACGACTACAAGAAGCAGCATTGCGAGAAGGCAAACCCGCAAGTCAGTTGGCAAATGCTGCGATCGCGGCTTATCTGAGCAGTTTAGAGCAAGGCTAAAGCTAGGGTGTTTATATCTTGCGTCACCCAATCCGCCCTCACCCTAGCCCTCTCCCACAGGAGAGGGCACCCGGAAGCTCCTTCTCCCCAGGGAGAAGGGGTTGGGGGATGAGGGCAAATAACATGGTGCGTTAAGTATATAAATGCCAAAGCTAGAGCCGCTCAAAGGCGCTTACTTGCCGATGCAGAAACGGCTGAAGATTCGATCTAAGACCGATTCGGTGACATCTTCACCCAGAATTTCACCAAGCGCCTGAATCGTGCTGCGGAGATCGATCGTCCAAAAATCTAGGGGCAGGCGATCGGCGATCGTTCCTTGCACTTGTTCTAATGCCGCTTTTGCTCGTGTGAGGGCAGCCGCTTGTCGTTGATTAATCGCAATATCGAGGTTTGCTGCTTGCAGGGTTCCCGCTTGAACTGTTTCCAGGATTGCCGTTTCCAATGAGTTAATGCCTTGGTTGAGGGCAGCGGCAGTTTTAACGGTGGGGTGTGGGGTGTGGGGTGTGGGGTGTGGGGAAGACGCGCTCACTAAATCGATTTTGTTGAGGATCAGGATTAGGGGACGATCGCGTACCTGTTCATAAATCGTTTGATCGGCATCTGTCCAGCCTGCTTGAGCATCAATGGTGAGCAAGACCAGATCGGCGTTCTGGGCAGCTTGGCGCGATCGCTCTACGCCAATTTTTTCGACTTGATCATCAGTGTCACGAATGCCCGCTGTGTCGAGTACCTGAATGGGAATGCCGCCGACCACAAGCTGCGATTCCACTACATCGCGGGTGGTGCCCGGAAGGTCAGTCACGATCGCGCGATCGCTCTGGCTCCAGGCATTGAGCAAGCTGGATTTGCCCACATTGGGACGACCGACGATCGCCACTTTCAGACCCGATCGCAGCAGCTCGCCGCGATCGGCAGTTGCCAAAAGACGACTCACGTCTGCCAATACCTGCTCTAGTTGGGCTTGAAGCTCAACCTCATCCAACGGCGGCAGGTCTTCTTCAAAGTCAATGCGTGCTTCTACGTCTGCCAAAATATCCAGGCACTTAGCACGGAGTTGGCGGATGGGATGCGCGAGTTTTCCCTGTAAGCCAGCCAGTGCGGTTTGAGCCGCCTGGGGCGATCGTGCGCCGACCAAATCTGTAATACTCTCTGCCTGCGTCAAATCCAACCGCCCATTCAAAAAGGCTCTGAGCGTGAATTCTCCGGGTTGTGCCAGATGTGCGCCTTGCTCCAGGCAAAGCTGCAATACCCGCTGCACTGCCATAATGCCACCGTGACAGTGGAATTCCACCACGTCTTCACGAGTATAAGAGCGGGGAGCCAGCATCAGTAGCAAAAGTGCTTCATCTACGACCTGTTGAGTTTTGGGGTGACGCAGATAGCCGTAGAGGATGCGATGGCTTTCCCAGGGTTGCTGACCAGGAGCGTGGAAGAGTGTACGCGCGATCGCGATCGCCTCTGAGCCAGAGACGCGCACGATGCCCACACTACCTTGTTCAGGGACAACAGCGGTGGCAATCGCAGCGATCGTGGTTCCTGAGAGCGACATAACAACCGCTATAGAGTGCTTGAAGTAAAAAGCAAGCAGCCTCTCAAAAATCTTCACCGCTGATCTCAGTCTGAATGTTCAGAGTGAAAGCAACGGTGAAAACAGTTTATGACTACGTTACGGGAAACCGATTCAGAAACGGACATTGATACGGTTATTTTAGAGCAAAGCGCTGACGCAGTTAAGCGACCCACTTTTCAGCGACTAATTCGGCAAGGTCAACTACACGCTGGCTGTAGCCCCATTCGTTGTCATACCAGGCAACCACTTTGACCAAATCGCCACCCATAACCATGGTCAGAGCCGCGTCAATGATCGAAGACTCATCAGTACCTGCGTGATCACTGGAGACCAGCGGCAAGTCGCAGTACTTCAAGATGCCTTTGAGCGAATTTTCGGACGCGTCTTTGAGGACTTCGTTCACCTGTTCGGCAAATGTGGTTTTCTCGACCTGGACGACCAAATCAACGATCGAGACGTTAGGGGTTGGTACGCGCAAGGCAATTCCGTTCAGCTTACCCGCTAGAGCTGGCAGCACCATCGCAACGGCTTTAGCGGCCCCTGTTGAGGTCGGTACGATGTTCATGGCAGCCGCTCTTGCTCGACGTAAATCCCGATGGCTTGCATCCAGGAGCCGCTGATCGCCTGTGTAGCTGTGAGTTGTCGTCATCACGCCCTTGATAATGCCGAAGTTTTCGTGCATTACCTTGGCGATCGGCGCAAGACAATTGGTGGTACAGCTTGCATTGCTGATCACCCAATGATTCTCATGCGTGTAGTCTTGCTGGTTAACACCGACCACAAATGTACCGTCATCACCTTTGCCGGGTGCTGTAATCAGTACTTTCTTTGCGCCCGCTGTAATGTGCTTTGAGGCACCTTCTTTGCTGACAAACACGCCCGTCGATTCAATGATGAGGTCAATGTCCCACGCTTTCCAGGGCAAGTTTTCAGGATTACGATCGGACGTACATTTAATCGTATGCCCATTCACGGTGATGGTGTTTTCATCGGCGCTAATGTCAGCATTGAACTTGCCCAACATGGTGTCGTATTGCAACAGGTGAGCATTCGTTTTGGGATCAGAAGTGTCGTTGATGGCGACGACTTCGATCTGACTGTTGGCGCGAGTCAGCCAGCACCGCATGAAATTGCGTCCGATACGTCCAAACCCGTTAATCGCTACTCTAATCACTGCGTCTTGCCCTCTATCTGTTAAAAAGATTTCTGGTAGTCAAATTGATCATAAGACTCTAAGGATACGAGTGCAATCACTCACTCTATGATCACGGTGTTTCAAGCAACTTACTAGCAACCCGATCGCGCTACTGACAACCACTTTAGCCGCAACCCTCAACGCAGACTTAGATTACCATTTGTATCATCAAAGCTCTAAGTAGGTATTTTAACTCATCTGGTACAAGTTTTGTCCAACAATATAAGAATGCACTGCTTCGGGTACTAGATACCGAATCGATCGTCCCTCCCGACAGCGCGATCGAATCAAGCTAGAGGAGATCGCTACAGATGGCATTTGTAGTGGATACCAGCGGAGATGGGGTGAGAGAGTGGAAAGGTGAGGGGGTAAGGGGGTGAGGGGGTGAGGAGGTGAGGAGGTTAAAGCACGCAGATTTTTGAGTGTAGATTGGTCTTCCTGAATGCTAATTTCCATCGGCTGACCGTCTGGGAAGCTTGGCTCCTCTTTTTGCTCCCCTCTCCCCTCTCGCCTCTCCTCTCTCCCTTCGCCCTCCAACACTCTCGGTGCCACTAGCCAAAGACATTGCTTCATTAATACATGGCTATCTTGCCATTTAGGCAAACTTTGAAACGCATCGTTGCCGACAATCCAATGCCAAAGAGCGTTGGGTTCGAGTGCTTGCAGAAGATTGAACGTCTCGATCGCGTAAGACCTGTCTGACGACTGTCCATTGACCGCCGAGACGGTAAACCCTGGGTGAGCCGCGATCGCACGTCGCACCATTTCCAGGCGATGCTCAAAGGCAAGCAGTGGAGGCGCTTTATAAGATGGGCGAAGCGTGGGCACCCAAATGACGCGATCGAGATGGAACTGATCGAATGCCGTTTCCGCCAGCAAAAGATGTCCCCAATGCACTGGATCAAACGTACCGCCAAAGATGGCAATTTTAGACATCTTTAATAGGGCACCTAAAATCTAGACATCTTCAAACTGTTGCAACCTTTTTAGATGAGGAGACACATACCACTATGAGTTGGTACCGATACAGATGAACCAATAGAACGATCGTGGCTAAATTTTACTGCTACTAATCAGGAAGCGGTCGCAGCAGCAGTGTAACTAATACATAGATCGATTGTTCTTGACGTAATGCTTGGTTTGACAATCCGGGTTTGCGGGTACAATCCAAGCATTCAAGCCAATTTCATAGGAGCAGATTTCTAAACACCAGGCGATCTAGCTTTTAGAGTCATTAAATCTCATCTGGCAATACGAGACTATGTTGTCAAGCTGCGAGATTTATAGAAAAGCTGTATCCCGAAAAGATAATCCTTGATATGATAGCGCGAGATATTGGTGTGGTGTGTGAGGAGTGAAAATGCTGGATTCCGTCGATTTCAGCGGTAGACCATTTCATTTCATTGGTATTGGCGGCATTGGAATGTCAGCCCTTGCTTATGTCTTAGCGAAACGTGGACTACCCGTGTCTGGGTCTGATTTGCATCTCAGCCGTCTGACCCAACGGCTACAAGAAGAAGGTGCTCATATTTTTTGGAGCCAAGATCCTAGCAACCTGGAGTTTTTTCAAGAGCCTACAAAGTCAGAGCAAGCGTCCTTTGCTTCTGCCGCTGTTGGTCTTGCTCCAGCAAAGATCAAAGCTGAGCGTTCACGATCGCTGCGATCGACACGCAACCAAACGCCGACGAATCAGGCAGACGTGCGGCTACCCCAAGTGATCTGCTCGACTGCTATTCATCCAGCCAATGCTGAATATCTGGCAGCACACGCCTTGGGTTGCCCTATTTTTCATCGCTCTGATGTACTCGCAGGGTTGATGCAAAAATACGACAGTATTGCGGTCGCAGGGACTCACGGCAAGACGACAACCAGCAGCATGATTGGCTATATGTTGCTGCAAGCAGGGCTTGACCCCACGATCGTAGTGGGTGGTGAAGTTAACGCTTGGGAAGGCAATGCTCGCCTTGGACAGGGTGCTTACCTGGTTGCTGAAGCGGACGAGTCCGACGGGTCGTTAGTAAAAATGGCGGCAAGCATCGGCATTATTACGAATATTGAGCTGGATCATCCTGATCACTACAGCAATTTGGATGAAGTGATTGCGATTTTCAAAACGTTTGCTGGACGCTGCCAAACGCTGATCGGCAGTATTGACTGCGCAACGGTTCGAGACCAACTCCAACCGACTATCAGCTACAGCTTAGATGTTGATGCGGGTGCTGACTACACCGTTGACTGTATTACTTGCCGGGCAGATGGCACTACAGCAAGGGTTTGGGAGCGGGGTGTCATTCTGGGTCGTCTAAACGTCAAGCTGTTAGGAAAACATAATCTCAGCAATGCTCTGGCAGCGGTTGCTGTGGGACGCTTACTGAAGTTGGAGTTTGCGGCGATCGCGCAGGCGATCGCAACCTTTGAAGGCGCTCGGCGACGGTTTGAGCGGCGGGGTGAGTACAACGATATCCTCTTTGTTGACGACTACGCGCATCATCCCAGCGAACTTCAAGCTACACTGTCAGCTGCACGCCTTCAAGTCAGCGGTATCTCCTCCTCCAAACGCCGAGTGGTGGCTATTTTTCAACCGCATCGTTATAGCCGTACCCTTACATTTTTAGCAGACTTTGCCACATCGTTTAGCGATGCTGATGTGGTGGTGATCAGTGACATCTACAGCGCTGGTGAAGCAAACCCAGGAAATATCAGTGGTCAGCAGGTTGCTGATTTAGTTGCAAACTACCATCCTCAAGTAGAGTATCAACCGTCTTTGCCGTCAGTCAGTCAACGCTTGACTGAACTGTTAATGCCTGGGGATATTGCGCTCTTTTTGGGAGCAGGAAACCTCAATCAGCTGATTCCTGAAGTGATGGCATTTCATCAGAGCATCGAGCAAGGGCGATCGCAGGCATGGTGCAACCAAGCCTAGCGCCATGCTTTACCACTACGACTTTAGACCAACGCACCCACTAGCGCTGACTGGTTGGGTCACAAAAACGATTTAACACCATGACGCTCTCGTACGATCCCCCTAAAGTTGCTATTCCTGGCACCGCTCGTTTGAGTTTTGAACCACTCAAGTATGTCAACCAACTGAGCGATGCCCAACCTGTTCGACTCGCTGGCACTGACTGTATCGTCAAGCCTCACGTGCCCCTGGCAGCGTTTACTTCCTTCCGTGTGGGTGGTCCTGCCCAGTGGTACGTTGCCCCTAAACAAATCACCGAGTTGCAGGCAAGCTTTGAGTGGGCACAAAGCCATGACTTATCAGTGACGCTTCTGGGAGCAGGCTCGAATCTCCTGATTAGCGATCGCGGCTTACCTGGTTTGGTCATGAGCACTCGTCGTCTGCGCCAAACCCAATTTGACCCAGAATTGGGGCAGGTGACGGTGGGTGCGGGTGACCCCCTCCCTCGTCTGGCATGGTCAGCCGCCGATCGCGGTTGGAAAGGGATGGAATGGGCAGTCGGCATCCCTGGCACCGTTGGAGGCGCTGTTGTGATGAATGCGGGTGCTCACGGTGGCTGCGTTGCTGACTACCTGGTGCAGGCGCGTGTGCTGCTTCCCAATGGCACTACCAAAGTGCTGACCGCGCAAGATCTGCGCTATCGTTATCGCACATCAGCGCTACAAGGGAGCAATTGGTTGGTGACACAGGCAACGTTTCAGTTGCAGCCCGGTTTTGATCCAGTAGCACTGACAGAGCTGACAAGCCAGCATCACCAGCACCGTCGCACAACGCAACCCTATCATTTGCCCAGTTGTGGCAGTGTTTTCCGTAACCCGATCGGGTACAAAGCAGGCTGGCTGATTGAGCAAGTTGGACTCAAAGGATACCAGATTGGGAATGCCCAAATTGCTGAGCGTCACGCCAATTTCATTCTCAACTGTGGCAATGCGATGGCAGGCGATATTTTTCGCCTCATTCGTCACGCACAGCAGCAGGTGGAGCAACATTGGTCGCTGCACTTGGAGCCAGAAGTGAGAATTCTAGGCGATTTCCAGGCTGTAGGCATTTGAGCTTAAGGCGGTGCAAAGCCCCGACTTCTCCAAGAAATCGGGGCTTTTGCTGTTTGATCTTACCCAAACTGTTTATTTGAGGTTGGTTCTAGATTGAAGAGCGTGGTGAGGGTTTGCATCGCCTGCCGTCGTACTTCGATGTCTTGCTGTGCTCGTAGCTGTACCATCGGGTCGTGCAAAATTTTGTTGACAATGCCACGGGTAAGGGCTTCGATCACCTCTTGATGCTTTTCGGCAAATTCGGTGCCCAGTCGAGAAAGCGCTTTTTCAAGCTCTTGAGCGCGGATGGTCTCAACTTTTTCACGCAAACTGCTGATGGTAGAGACAGTTTCAAGCGATCGCAGCCAGCTATCAAACGTATCAACCTCTTCATCCAGCAACAATTCTGCCTCCATTGCCATTTGACGGCGGCTTTCCTGGTTTTGCGCCACGACTGCCTTCAAATCATCCACGTTAAACGCCTGTACGTGAGACAGTTCGTTCACATCGCTATGAACGTTGCGTGGTACAGCAATATCAAACAGCAGCAGCGGTTGAGCTGGGTCTAAGACCATTTCTAGCTTGGCGCGATCGAGCAAGGGTTCTGTAGCTGCTGTACTGGTAAACATGATGTCAGAGTTTGACAGCACCGTTGGCAGATCGGATAAGGCGTGCAGATGCAGGGTTGCGTCTGGAAAGAGCTTTGCTAGTTCTTGCGCTCGTTCTAGCGATCGGTTTACGATCGAGATATTGACTGCGCCTTTTGATAGCAAGTGCTGCACCAGCAAGCGTGACATCTTGCCTGCGCCGAGAATGCCGACCCGACAGGCAGCTAAATTTTGGGTTTTAATTTGCGCCAGTTCCACTGCGGCGGAGCTGATTGAGACCGCGCCTGTGCCGATGCTGGTTTCAGTGCGGACGCGCTTTCCTGCTGTCAGAGCCTGTTTAAACAACTGATTGAGTACGCGCCCAATCCCCTGATGCTGTTGCCCTAGCTTGTGGCAGTGTTTCACCTGCGCCAGAATTTGTCCTTCGCCCAGCACCAGACTATCTAACCCAGATGACACTCGCATCAAGTGCATGACCGCATCCTGATGCAGCAGGGTAAACAGATGGGGTCGGAGCTGCGGGAGCAAAAGCTTGCTGTGATCGCTTAAAAATTGGGTCACGTCACGAATGCCTTGCTCTGTCTCACTCGTGACCAGATAGATCTCTAGACGATTGCAGGTGCTGAGAACAGCAACTTCTTCAAGGTGAGGACAAGCACAAAGTTGTGCGATCGCCCGCTCATAAAGGGTTTCAGGAATGCTCAGTTTTTCTCGAACGTCAACCGGGGCTGTTTTGTGGCTTAACCCTACGACGGCAATATTCATTTCAAAATGCGCTCTTTTGATGTGAACCGAATCTCAGCGATTGGTTGTTAGTTGTTAGTTATTAGCGGCAATGCTTCCAACAACTAACAACCAACTACTAACAACTTAATGCAACGGCACGGCTTTTGACTGTCCAGACAAGTGAATTGTGCTGACAAAGCGAGCCGTATTGGACTCATTGGAAATAATCAGCGACTGTGTTCTCATACCGCCGGGGAAAAACCGTACCCCTTCCATGAGGTTGCCAGAGGTGATACCACAGCCAGCGAACATGACATTTTTGCCAGACGCAAGCTCGTGAGCATCATAAACTTTATCGGGATCGGTAATGTTCATGCTCTTGAGGTGATCGAGGTTAGCCTGCTTGCTCTCACCAATCAGCCCTGTCTTCACAATCGCTGGGTCGTAAATGAGTTGTCCCTGGAAGTGCCCACCCATTGCCCGCATTGCCGCAGCGGAGATGACCCCTTCAGGTGCGGCACCAATACCCATCAGTGCATGAATATTTGTACCAGCAAAGCCACAGGAGATCGCTGCACCTACATCGCCATCCTCAATGAGAGAGACTCTAGCACCCGCGTCCCGAATTTCCTTAATCAAGTCAGTGTGTCGATCGCGCTTCATCACGATGACGACCAGTTCTTCGATCGGCAGCTCCAGGCACTCAGCCAGAATCTTGAGGTTCTCGGTCGCCGATTTATTGATGTCTACTTTGCCTTTAGCGGCGGGTGGTGCAGCCAGCTTCTTCATATAAAAGTCGGGTGCCGCAAAAAGCCCGCCTTTTTCGGAGATTGCCAGTACTGCCATGGAGCCAGGTTGTCCGTAAGCGACCAGATTGGTACCTTCGCAAGGATCGACCGCAATATCAATCTCAATCAGTTCATCAGGATTAAATCCCTTGGCGCCTGCTTGCGCACCAATGCCGACCTCTTCGCCAATGTAAAGCATGGGTGCGTCATCCCGCTCACCCTCGCCGATCACGATGCGTCCTCGCATGTGGATTTTGTTCATCCGTTCGCGCATGGCTTCCACTGCAACCTGGTCGGCAATGTTTTTCTCGCCCTTACCCATCCAGCGGGCAGACGCGATCGCAGCCTGTTCTACGACCTCAATAATCTCTAGACCGAGCGTATTCTCCACGAAGTCAATCCTCCAACTGCTTGATTTTGCGCGGCTTCATAAATCCTGTTCTCAGTCTTTAAGTCTACCAAAAGGGGGAGACGCGCTTGACAGCAATCTCGCTGCTTCACGGTGTTAAGTTTTACTGAGCCAATACATACTTTTGTACTATTTCCTTTACCTGTTCTATTTCCTTTTCCTGTTTAACGCGATTGGTATCAGTGCAGAGGCGAGACAGATTACCGAACTTCACGGGCTGGTTTTCTCTCCTGCCAAACCTTTAACAGCAGCGCTAGATTGGATAGAGCACACATACATCGGTGCGAATGAGCAGGTTAACGCCACAAAAACCTGGTTTTACAAAAACATTAGTTACAGGAGATTCATCCAACCATGTCTAAGCGACTCGAAACGAACAGCGCTGCCACACTTGAAGAGCAACTACCATCAATGCTGGAAGACGCACGTATTGCTTGCAGCACCAACGGCGATCTCTCTAGTGAATGTGCTGCCGCCTGGGATGCCGTCGAAGAAGTGCAGGCTACAACTGCCGATCGTCGCCTTCATACTCAAACGAGCTTCGATCGCTACTGCGAGGAACGCCCCGATGCCCTTGAATGCCGCATGTACGATGTCTAGGCAGCACTCTGAGTAAAGCCAAACCTTCGCAGCTTCATTACAGCGTCCCCTGGTTTATGACTGGGGGACTTTTGGCGCGAACTAGCGATAAACTTTAAATTGTCTGGCATTACAAATTTACAGTTGCCACACTGTAGCGCCCATGTCACAGATTACTTGGTTTATTCTTGCCTGGGTTGCAGGTACAGCGGCGATCTTGGGCAGCCTTATGACGCTGGGCAGTATGCTCCTCTGGCTGAGTCCTTCCGTTCAAACTCGATCGCGGCAAACAACCACACCACGGTTACCCACATCCTCGCCCACGCAAAATCGACTGAAGCTACTGGCGTTTTCAGTCGTGATCGCACTCGCTGGAGTTGGCATACTCATAGTCGTACCCTTTCCTTCGTTTTGAACGACTGAATCAACGCGATCGTGGAGTAATAAATCAATGCTGAAAATGCTCAACTCATTGCTCAAGCGCCATCCTGAGCAAATTAATGCCAGCGTCGAAATCTACACCTGGCAGACCTGCCCCTTCTGCATTCGCGCCAAACTGCTGTTGTGGTGGAAAGGCGTTCGTTTCACTGACTATAAAATTGATGGGGATGACGCTGCCAGAACCAAAATGGCAGAACGTGCTAACGGACGACGCTCTGTGCCGCAGATTTTTATTAATCAACAGCATATCGGCGGTTGCGATGATCTCTATCAGCTTGATCAGAAAGGACAGCTCGATTTGCTGTTAGCAGAAGGCTAAAGGCAGAAGGCAGAGGAGGCAATTCAAAATTTAGAACTCAAAACTCAAAACTCAAAACTCTTCCCCTACTCCCCACTCCCCACTCCCCACTCCCCTTGCCGTCCTCTCTCTTCGACCATCCAGAATATCTACGGCATCGCCAGTGGATGGAGCGGGCGATCGCGCTTGCCCAAAGTGCAGGCGATGCAGGTGACGTTCCTGTTGGCGCGATCATCGTAGGGGCGAATGGGCAGGCGATCGCCGAGGCTGAAAACCGTCGCGAACGGGATCATGACCCGACCGCCCACGCCGAAATTTTGGCACTACGCATGGCGGGACGTGCCCTCGGTAGCTGGCACTTGACTCAATGTACCCTCTATGTGACGCTAGAACCCTGCTCTATGTGTGCAGGTGCCTTAGTGCTGGCACGGTTAGGACGGTTGGTTTACGGAGCCGACGATCCAAAAGCAGGCGCTGTGCGATCGGTCTTGAATCTACCGGACAGCGCTTGTTCTAACCACCATCTGTCTGTGCTGGGCGGCATTCTGGAAACGCCTTGTCGTCAGCAGCTACAGTCCTGGTTTGCCTTACGTCGCAGTCGTTCTGCGTCTGATCACTCTGCTCGATCGCACGACCAAAATCAGCTCATGCCACCCTAAAAAGTGTCCTTAGAGAGGACGACGGTGATCCCAAAGCACTCTACGGTAGTCGTACGTGTAGTTTCCGCATCTCGTCTGTCGCTGTGTACGCTATGAACTTGCTTGATCCATCTAGACCGCTTTACGCCACAGGGCAACTGCCATCAGATTTTGATAATCAGACGAGTCCGCTCGGTTACGAGCAAAAAGCTTGTCAAAAACCCGTCTATATCGACGCTGTTCATTCGTCTGCGGGACAGGCAGAGTCAAATGCGTCGCTGGTCGTGCGCGTACTGAAAGGATCAGCCCTTCATCACAGTCAGCCAGTAGCGGTTCCAGCAGACTCTCAGTGCTCTTCGTGGTTGGCATCACTGGTTTATCCGCTGGGTCGCCATATCGTTGCGCCCTTCTACTTCAGGCGGATTGAAATCAACGGGCGCGAAAACCTACCTCGAACGGGTCCGATCATTCTTGCCCCGACTCACCGCTCCCGCTGGGATGCAATGATGATCCCCTATGCGGCAGGGCATGATATTACGGGTCGTCACTTACGCTTCATGGTTTCGGCAGATGAGGTCAGGGGACTGCAAGGCTGGTTTATTCGGCGCTTAGGCGGGTTTCCGATCGACACCAAGCGTCCAGCGATCGCGAGTCTGCGTCATGGCGTTGAATTGTTACAGGACGGACAAGCCCTTGTCATCTTTCCAGAAGGCAATATTTTTCGGGAAACGCAGGTACAGCGACTTAAGCCGGGATTGGCAAGACTGGCGCTACAAGCAGAAGCCAGCCAGCCAGATCTGGACATTAAGGTTGTGCCCATTCGCGTTTACTACAGCAAGCCCTTTGCCCCTTGGCGTTGCCGCGTCAAGGTTTGCATTGGACAACCCCTCCGCGTTGCGGCTTACGATTTGAAAATGCCGAAGCAAAGTGCCCAACTGTTGACGGCTGATTTGAAGCAGGCGATCGAAGCGTTATAGAGCGATCGTACAGGCTGTCAGAAGTCAGTCGTCAGAAAAAGCTGATCGCTTAACGCGTTAGTCCTGTTCACAAGGCTAGAGTGCTACAGCATAGAGCGCTATTGACTGATCGTTAGTTCGTTGGTTACGTCAACCAACAACCCTTCGCAGGCATCGAACAGCAGATCAATCACCTGATTGAATCCTTCTGCCCCGCCGTAGTAAGGATCGGGGACTTCTTGGAGCGTGTGGCGAGTGCAAAAATCACACATGAGCCGCACTTTCTCCCGATATTTGCCTGTTGGGTCAAGTGCGAGGATGTTAGCAAGATTCTCTCGATCCATCGCAAGGATGCGATCGAACGTCTCGAAATCTGAACGAATGAACTGCCGCGCACTACCGCACAGAACAATGCCTTGCTTTTGGGCAGCGATCGCCATGCGTCGGTCAGGTGGACTGCCAATGTGATAACCAGCCGTGCCTGCTGAGTCGCAGACAATGCGATCGCTCAAATTTGCTTGAGCGATCAGATGATTCATAATATTCTCCGCCGAGGGAGAGCGGCAAATGTTACCGAGACAAACGAATAGCAGCTTGTAAGGCATTGGCTATGCCCAAACTCCACAAAATCAACGTGTTGGGGATGAGTCTATCGGCAGAAGCTCTAAACGCCGGACGTTCGGGAGCAATACTTCATCTGATGTCTGCCATCAGCCGCAGCCTGTAATCTCGTCCAAAGTCTCTTACATACCAGGCAGGTTGAGTCCACCAGTTAGCTCTTCCATCCTCTCCCTCATAGTGGCGGTCGATTTGTTGTAGGCATCTTTCATCGCTGCCGTAACCAGATCTGAGAGCACCTCTGCACCCTCACCAAGAACATCAGGCGAAATCGTGACACCGAGAGGCTCCTGGTTGCCACTAAGAACAACCTTCACCAATCCACCACCGGATTCACCCTCAATTTCCATCTGTTCCAGTTCTTCTTGAAGCTTTCTGGCTCCCTCTTGAACCTGTTGCGCTTTCTTGAAGGCTTCTGTCAGCTCCTTCATTTTGCCGAGACCGAAGCCAAATCCCTGTCCTTGTGACATAACGTATAGCGGGTTGCGAATTGAACGTAAGCAGTTAGTGGTTCCATTATGGCATTGCGCATCCAGGCAACGTCATTTTTTGTAAAATCACTGGTTTTTGGTCGTTAGCGGTCAGCGGTTAGCGGTCAGCGGTCAGCGGTCAGCGGTCAGCGGTCAGCGGTCAGCGGTCAGCGGTCAGCCGATCGCTCACTATGCAGAAAATGTCGTTGCTCAAACGGTTGCTGTGAACAGGCAGGAGCTGGGTTTTGTTGGGCTAATGACACCGCTTCGTAACAGTGGCTACCGTTGGGTTGGCAGAAGCTATCGATTTCTTAAGAGAAGCTCAAATAAGGGGACGGTTTTGCTAAAACTATTTCACAATGATCGCTAACGTGCAGTAGTGATGAGGAACAGTGACTATGCCAATGAATCCTCTCTTCTATCCAATCAGCGATTCAGCCCGAACACAAAATCTGCATGATCAGATTCAAATTGCACTGGCGATCGCCGATCGGCATGTACTGCAATCACTGCTCGAAAACTGCATCCCCACCCTGGCAAAAGGGCAGCATGTTCATGCCATCTCAACTCAGGTAGGTGTACCCACAGGCAATCAGCAAACTGCTGACGGCATTGTGCAGTTTGAGTCCAAGCGTTGCAGGTTGGCAGCGCCTGAAGAGCGGACTGAGCGGACTGTGGCGAATAGTAGCCGCACGCTTGAAAGTCGGGAACTGGCAAGGTTGACTCAGCATGAATCGGATCTTCAAACGCTGGGAAACAGTCTGCCACTGTCTCTCACCGTCTCTCTCCTTGCCGAATCGGGGTTTCACTCGGAGCAAATTGAAGAGATTCTACACTTGCCCTATGATGCATGGCACAAATCGTGGTGGTACGCGATCGATCCTGGCGGGAACTTCACCCTCCCCTTTCTACGGCAGATGCGTACCTTACGCTACCCCGATGGCACCTTCACGCTTCAGTACAAAGACTTTTTTGAACAGGACAATCCTAACTGTTTCATTAGCCGTACTGAAAAGGTGCTGGTGTTGATTAAACCCGACTCGCAAGGCTTTGGGGAAACGTTAAGGCAAATCAATTACCAACGGGACGCGCTTGGCATTGATAAAGCAATCCTAATTTGCAGCACGATTTCAGATCTAGAAGCCCAGGGGTTTATCAATCAGGGGATCAGCGTTTATCCTGCGGTTGAGCTAATTTTGCCCACGCAATCAAACTGTACTCAGTGTGGACGCACAGAGTGCGCCATGAATGGTGCTTCAGATTCACCAGTGGCGCTATGCTACGGTTTTTTACCAGAAAGTGAGTTTGTTTAACCTGATAGCGGTGAAGGCTCGACACACTCTTTTTTTTGCTTTTGGCTTGCTGTAAGTTTTAACGAGTAGCGTTGCTGTCGTAGCAGTGCCAATTTCTGCTGTCTCACTTCACGGCGTTGATGCTGGCTGTTGTCGATATAGCGGTTCCTAATCCAGTGAAGTAAAGTCGCAAAGAGGCAGAAGGCAGACTTCGGCGTGAGCTTCGACGTGAGCTTCGACGTGAGCGCTCAGCCGAACAGCGCTCAGTCGAACGAGGTCAGACGTTTAAGAGCACGGCGGCTTTCCTCCTGCCTTCCGCCTTCTGCCTCCTGCCTTCTGCCTTAAACCCTCAGCCCTTGTACCGCACTCTAATGGGAACCGCCATAACTGAGAAACTTAGAGCTAGGATCTGCCAGCGCGATCGGCTCTGTCACACGGTACTTCAAGCTTTAGCCTATAGGGATTGAGTCATCTGCATCCTCCTTTTGATTGAGCGCAGAAACAGCAATCATCGTTAGGCTGAAGTCGTTCTACCGTTCACTCAACACTTGATCATGGCAAAACCAGACAGCCAAGCTAACTTTTTTCTTCGGTATCTTTCTACTGCCCCTGTGCTTGCGATCGTTGCAACGTCCATTGCGGTTTCTACCTGGGCATTGTTCAACTACGTTTTCCCAGACCTTTTGTTTCATCCCATGCCGTAAGAGTTGCTATGTGGAGAGCCGTTACATGTGATGGCTCTACACACAGCCTTATCGTTGAGATAGGTTTGTGGTGATGCAAGAAATTGGCTTGCTGGCTCGATCGCGCTACTTGCCTAGTAGCTTCACTAAACCAACGCCACCAAAATAGAGTCCGACGACTGCGCCACCTAACAGGCTTTGAGTCAGTGGATCAGTGGAAGGGGTCAGGACAGCACCGAGAACGGCGGCTCCAAGGAAGACGTAACGCCAGCCGGACAGCATTTGCTTAGAAGAGACGATGCCCAGTAGACCGAGGAGCATTTGAATGATCGGAATTTGGAAGGCAAGCCCAGTGCTGAACATGAGCAGCAGGATGAACTCGAAGTAGCGATCGATTGACCAGAGTTGCTCCACGACATCTGCGCCGTACGAGATGAAGAAATTGAGCGCCGCAGGAATCAATGCAATGTAGGCAAACGCCAAGCCACCGACGAACAGAAAGCTAGAGCCAAAGACGATCGGGGCGAGTAATTTACGTTCGCTACGGGTCAAACCTGGCAGCACAAACGCAATAATTTGGTACAAAATAACGGGACTTGCCAGCAGTACACCGCTGTAGGCTGCTACTTTCATCGAAACGAAGAAGTATTCTCCCGGTGCCAGTTGAAGAAACTTGACCGCACCAGCCGGAACTTCGAGTAGTTGAACAATCTGCTTAACGAAGAAGAAACAGCCGACAATGCCTACCGCAACGGCGATTAGCGCGTAAAAGATACGTTGACGCAGTTCTTCCAAATGGTCGAACAACGACATTTCGACATCATCCAGCACATCGTCTGCAATGACATCTTCTGTAGCCACGCTCAAATCCTGCGCCAAAGCCGGATTGGCATCAAGGGCGAAGTCCTGTTGGGGTAACGTTTCTAATTCCGAAGGAGCCGTCATGGGTCGCGTCTGTCCGTAGGTCTTCTCACTATTGTATCTGGGTCGGCAGTGGGAGCAAGCGATTGGTGGGAAGTGAGGGGGAGAGGGGAGAGGAGTGAGGGGAGAGGGGAGAGGGGTAAGGAGTTTTGGGAGCAGTCATCGGTCAGTTTCTCACTTTAGCCTTCTGCCTTCTGCCTTCTGCCTCCTACCTTTTCCCTGCTGACTTCCTCCAAAATAGTCTTGGTCGGCAACAATGTGAGATCCTGAAGACAGTCAGTGGGACAACGGAGACTGAACAAAATGACACAAGATCGATCGCGGACAGTCGTAATCACGGGCGCATCGTCGGGAGTCGGGCTGTATGCAGCGAAAGCTCTTGCCGCACGGCATGAATGGCACGTCGTGATGGCGTGTCGAGACTTGGCAAAAGCGGAGCAGGTTGCCCAACAGGTGGCGATGCCGAAAGATAGCTACACTCTTATGCACATTGATGTCGCCTCGCTAGACAGTGTGCGCCAGTTTGTGGCTCACTTCAGGGCAAAAGGACGATCGCTGGATGCCTTAGTAATCAACGCTGCCATCTATATGCCGTTGATCAAAGAGCCTCTGCGTAGCCCTGAAGGTTTTGAGTTAACGGTCGCTACTAATCACCTTGGACATTTCCTGTTGTGCAATCTTCTGCTGGAAGATTTGAAGCACGCTGCGTCTGGTGAGCCACGGCTTGTCATTTTAGGTACCGTGACGCATAACCCCGATGAACTGGGTGGCAAGATTCCACCACGTCCCGATTTGGGCGATCTGAAGGGGTTTGCTGATGGCTTTAAGGCACCGATCGCCATGATTGACGGCAAGAAATTTGAACCCGTCAAGGCATACAAAGACAGCAAAGTTTGCAACGTGTTGACCATGCGCGAGCTGCATCGGCGCTATCACGAGTCAACGGGCATCATCTTTAGCTCACTCTATCCCGGTTGCGTGGCAGATACACCGCTGTTCCGTAACCACTATCCGTTGTTCCAAAAGCTCTTTCCGCTGTTTCAGAAAAACATTACGGGCGGCTATGTGTCTCAGGAGTTGGCGGGTGAGCGGGTTGCCGTTGTAGTTGCTGATCCTGAATACAAGCAGTCGGGTGCTTACTGGAGCTGGGGGAATCGTCAGAAGAAAGATGGTAAGTCGTTTGTGCAGAAAGTTTCGCCCCAGGCACGCGATGATGAGAAAGCCGATCGCCTGTGGGAACTGAGCGCTCAGTTGGTCGGACTTGCGTGACTAATGCAGAGATGGTGATTAAGGCTTTGGAAAGGTCATTGTTGTTTGGCAGCAAGAAACGCTGGACGTGATCTCTGTGCCGATTTCGTGGGTGACGCTGTTACCTGACGCTCGGGGACGTACAAAGAGTTCAGCGATCGAACCAAGCTAACTCAGTCGAAACACCCTCCCCTACTTCCCACTCCCATCTCCAGGGCTTCTATTGCAGGAGTTGGGAACGCCGATCGTGCTTCAGACAGAACTGATCACATCATTCATTACGAGTTAAGAAAATTTCGACCACGTTAGCTATTTTGATAAGCGTTCAAGAACTCATCGCAAGTAATGCCTGCTTGTGTACAAAGGGTTCTCAACGTAGAGCTTTTGATTTGCTTGTGGTTCGGTAAGGTCAGAGGGGTTTCGGTGCCATCCTCGTTTGAGCACACCATTGAAATATGCTCTTTCTCACGCACGATCGCAAAGCCCAGTTGTTCCAGTGCCCGGATGACTCGCGCTTTGGGAGCATCGACTGGAAACTTGGGCATTAGATCAGCGCCTCGGCGATAAACGCTTCTAAGACGGGTGTTTCAGGGTTGAGCACGTGTTCACCAAAGGTTTCGATGTGGAAGCGAAGGGCTGATTTGACATCGGCAAGGGCTTCTTCATAGCTATCGCCTTCACCAATGACGATGCCTTCGATGCCAAGAGGATAGGCAACGTAGCCGTCTGGATGTTGCTCGACAATAATTTTAATGTTTTTCATGGGTTGGTGTTCCTCTCCACTCGTTTCCCAATTCTACCCGCCTGCACTTTCATCCCTCATCACTACAACCCCACTCCCTTGCAGGTCTTGGTTTACGGGAAAGAGCGGTAGATGTCTCGTCGATGCTGGACACGGGCAAAGGTCACGACATTGTTTTGAATGAAGATGCCAATGCGGTAGTCGCCAACCCGAAGACGATACGCGTTGTCGTCTCCCTTGAGCTTTTTAAGCTGACTAATTTGATCCAGGCGATCGTAGCTGGGGATTTCCTGGAAGGCAAGAGTTTTAATAGTCTCGAAAACAGGTGTTTTTTTAAGTGCCTTTAGATCTCGAATAAAGCTGGGGAGGTAGCTGGTGTTCACGATTCTTCCAACGCACTCAGGGCTGCACTAAGGGTAAGCGGCGTTTCGTGACGCACCGCTTGCATAGCACGATATAGCCCTTCGTCCTCTATGGCGGCAAGCAATACTTGGTAATCGGCAAGGTCTAGAATGACTTTGCGGACGTGCCCTTGAGCGTCGGTAATCAATTCTTGCGCGAAGGGATAGGCTTCAGCAGGTTCCATAGAAATGTTGGGTCACGAACGACTGTGCTTTCCCCAATTCTACTCGTCCTTACAGTTCTGAATCCCGATACCCCACACCCCACACCCCACACCCTATTTCTCTCTCCCCTCTCTCATCTGTCGCAACAGGTCTTGCATCATTGGATGGTCGGCGAGATGGGCATGATAGTCTGTAAGAGACACTCTGGTGAAGGAATAGCTGATGGCTTTGCGAGACCATATCACAGCAACAATCTACTTCGGTAAACAAAACGGTTATGTTGCCGAGTGTGAGGAGATTGCTGTTGTGTCTCAAGCGAACAGTCTGGATGAGGTTGTGCAAAGTCTGCGTGAGGCAGTGGCGCTGCATCTACAAGGGGAAGATCCGGCTGAGTTTGGCTTGGTAGAAAAGCCTTCTCTGATTGTCACGTTTGAACTGCTGCCTGCGTATGCCTCTCATCGCCAAACGGTCGCTTGCATGACATCAAAGTGGAAATCATAAGTCCAAACGGCAAGCTTTAGTCGTTGCGAGATCGCGGTGGTGGTGGCATCAAAGAGGGTAATTGCCTGGTCTGAATAGTGCTGAATCAGTTGGGTAGCGGCTTGATAATCGGCGATCGTCGGTTGAAGGAAGTCTGCGCCAGCAGCGATCTCCTGCATGTACCGAAAGCCGATCATGGTTCCCAACCGTTTAACGATAAGGCTATGGGCTTCGAGAAATATAGGGTAGGGAACCAACACGGTGAGTTTTTGGTTCGTCAAGCGTTCTATTTCTGCCAACGCTTGAGCGTGATAGCGATCGCTTGGATCGTAAGCGGCATAGAGAGGTCCTGTATCGGCAAGCACGCTTTTCACGCCGACGTTTCCTGATCGATGTTGGCAAGCACTTGATCGTGTTCGATCGAGGTATTGCGATAGCCACTGCCGTGTTCGGCGGGGGTAATATGGAGGCGTTTTCTGCTTTGGGAGAGATAGCCGCGTTCGGATAAAAAGGTTTCTAGAGCGGTTTGCAGAACGTCAGGGATATTCGTTGGGTGGGGTTGATCTTGAATGTAGTCTGCGATCGCTTGAGCAAGGCGATCGGGCAGTTCGGTGCTCAGATGCATCGGCAAAATCCAAATGAGATATGTCTCTATTATTGCTTGCTGTCTGAAGCGCGATCGCACGTTGCTGAGGAGCCAATCGCCTCCCCCCACTCTTCTCACCTTACTTTCTGCCTTTTACCTTCTACTTCCCACTCCCAACTCCCGACTCCCCACTCCCCTCCCTCATCTGTCGCAGCAGGTCTTGCGTCGCTGAATGATCGGAGAGTTGCCCCGTTTCACCTACCCGAATCAATTTGCCTGGATCGCCTTGCTTAAAGCACCCAGTTATCTAACTCTAGGTTCTGAATGCGAGAGAATTCATTGGTGTTATTAGTAACCAGTGTCAGGTTCAGGGCAATTGCCTGGGCTGCAATCAACAGATCCATCGCTCCAATGACTGTTCCTTGCCGTTCAAGTGTGGCTCGAAGTTCTCCATAAGCTTGAGTTGTTCTTTCGTCAAACGGAACAATTTCCAGTGGCAGTAAAAATTGGCTGAGGGCGGCTCGATTCTGTTCGATGCGCTGGCTTTTGTAAGCGCCATATTCTAGCTCTGCTACGGTAATCGATGAAATGCCAACGTCAGATAAATTCAAAGCTTGAAAGCGATCGACTACTTGCTGCGGTTTGCGCTTAATGATGTAGATGCAGATGTTTGTGTCGAGCAAGAATCTCACTCAAACAGCTCCTCACGCGATTGCAGTGGGAGTCGATCGCTTGCGTCCATAAAGTCATCAGAAAATTGCTCTAGACTTTCAAACAGCGATCGCCACGGATCGTCTTTCGATAGCAGCACGATCGCATTGCCCATTTTTTTGACGTAAACTTCACTACCCGCCAGATGAAACTGTTCTGGCAAAACGACGACTTGACTGTTTCCATCCGTTGTTAGCTTGATTGTTTCCACTTTTTTCTCCGTCTTTAATGGCTGACTAAGATCAATGCCCAGCGCCTTGACTTGCTGATTCATTCAGTCAATCGCCCTTACTCATTCTTCATCCCTCTATCTTCCCTCACTCCCTACTCCCTACTCCCCACTCCCATTTCTCATCTGTCGCAGCAGGTCTTGCGTCACCTCATGCTCCGAGAGTTGCCCCGTTTGCCCTGCACAAATCGCTTGTATGATGAAGTGCCTGAGCAAAATGGATTGCATTACTGATGAAAGTGCCGTCAGGCTTGGTGATTCAAGATCGGAAGTTGACTCATTATCTTCTTGTTTACCAAGCTGAGGATGATAAGTCTGAGTTTTTAGCAAGTGCTGGCTACACGCTACAAACCTGGCAACTGCTCAAGCGAAATAGACTCAGTGCAATGGCAATCGCCGAAGTAGCAGAGGTGATGTCTACTGACTGGGGCGATCGCTTCAAGGTGAAAGCTCAGTGGGATGGGCTGAATGGTCAAAGGCTCAGGGTTATTATAATTTGGCAGCAAGACGAAGATTCAGATACTATTCGCTTCATTACGTTGTATCCAGATAAAGCAAGCGATCGCGACAAGAGGAAGAGAGGTTAGGACAAAATGCCAACGGATGCCATTTTTCATTGGGTTGTTTTGAACCAGGATATTCCTAACACGGCTATAAAAGCGGGCGATCGTGCAGTGATTGTCGATCGCTTACCTGCAACTGCTAAACAGCCCGAACCGGGTTATGTCTTGGAGGTGTTTGAGCAGGGAGAAACGCTGGATGTGGTCTCGGTGCCAACTTCGTGGGTGACACTGCTACCTGATGTTTGGGGTCAGACGGGCGGTGCGGCGATCGAAGCAAGCTAACTCGGTGGAAACTCACTGATCGCTGCCCAGGCGCTGGTATCGACAAAGAGCCGATTCATTCTGGATTGCTGTAGAGAGAGCGATCGTGGTTAACGGCAGTATTTTTTAAGCGACCGGGAACGGCATCGCGTCCGAGGGCAAGAAAAACATCAACGGCTTCCTCAGTCCAAACACTGTTGCTTGCTGCTTTGAGGGGGCTGGCTGTCGCGAGTTTTTCGCCTAAGAGGGCACGTTCTTCGGTTGGGAGGGAGAGAATCGCCTGGACGAGTGAATCAACCAGTTGAGTGTTCATAGCGGCGAGGGTTAGTTTTGCCTGAATCTAGTCTATTGTCTCCAGTTCCTTTCCGTACTACCGCTTTACCCCTACACCCCACACCCTACACCCCACACCCTATTCCTCCCTCCCCTCCCTCATCTGTCGCAACAGGTCTTGCGTCGCTGGATGGTCGGAGAGTTGCCCCGTTTTCCCTGCCTCCATCACTGACTGCAAAAAGCCCCGGAAGTTTTGCCGCAGCGTTTGGGTCTTGGGATGGTCGTCTCCTAGTTTCTCAGTCCGGATGGCTAATGCCCGCAGATACAGCGGCTCTGCCTCCGCGTAACGTTCCTGAGCACGGTAGAGGTATGCCAGATTAATTAGATCGATCGCCACTTCAGGATGATCGCAGCCATAACAACGCTCATCAATGTCGATCGTGCGAATGTACAGCGGTTCTGCCTCCGTGTCGCGTCCCTGAGCGCGGTAGAGGTATGCCAGATTGTTCAATCTGGTTGCCACAGCGGGGTGGTCTGCGCCGAGCTGCTGTTCCCCGATCGCCAATGCTCTGAGGTACAGCGGTTCTGCCTCCGCGTAGCGTCCCTGAGCCTCGTAGAGGTTTGCCAGATTGTTCAGATAGGTTGCTACAAGGGGATGGTCTGCGCCGAGCTGCTGTTCCCCGATCGCCAATGCTCTGAGGTACAGCGGTTCTGCCTCCGCGTAGCGTCCCTGAGCCTCATAGAGTAATGCCAGATTGTTCAGCCTGGTTGCCACAGCCGGATGATATGCGCCGAGCTGCTGTTCCCCGATCGCCAATGCTCTGAGGTACAGCGGTTCTGCCTCCGCGTAGCGTCCCTGATTCTTGTAGAGGTTTGCCAGATTGTTCAGCGTGGTTGCTACCTCCGGATGGTCTGCGCCTAGCTGCTGTTCACTGATTGCCAATGCTCTGAGGTACAGCGGTTCTGCCTCCGCGTAGCGTCCCTGATTCTTGTAGAGGTTTGCCAGATTGTTCAGCGTGGTTGCTACCTCCGGATGGTCTGCGCCTAACTGCTGTTCCCCAATCGCTAACGCTCTGAGATACAGCGGTTCTGCCTGCCCGTAGCGCCCCTGAGACTTATAGAGCAATGCCAGATTGTTCAGCGTGGTTGCCACAGCGGGATGGTCTGCGCCTAGCTGCTGCTCCTGAATTGCCAAGGCTCTGAGGAAAAGCGGTTCTGCCTGCCCGAAGCGTCCCTGCTCACGGTAGAGTTCTGCCAACCGACCCAGGCTGGTTGCCAGTGCGGGAGAGTCGCCGTACTTGAGTTGTCCCAGCAGTCCTTCAAACTGAGTGGTCAGGTCGTGGAGTTGCTGCTGGGCAGCCACGTCGGCAAGTGCTTCCAGAGCGGGCAACAGGTAAGTGGTCAAGAGTTCTTGGGTGGTTGCTCCGGCAGTGCGCGCCTGTTCAAACTCACGGATGAGATGGTGCGATCGCTGATAGGCATCGTCAATATTGGCTGTAGAGCCAGTCGCCTGGGCGACTAAGGGCGACGGCGATGAGTTCACCATTGCCTCGGTCAACTGTAGCTGAAGCATAAACCAGCGGTTGAGGTCGGGCATGGCGTGGATGGCTGTCTGCAAAAACACGGGTGTCATCCACCAGATCTGGCGCAGCGGCAGATGTACCAAACGCTCTCGGTTAAAGTTCACGATTCGCAGGGCATCGGGCAGGGGCGTTTGAGTAGAAAACGCGGTGGCAAAGCCAGTGATGGAGACGACTCCCGATTCAAGCTGGTTGAGTGTCTTTAAGAGATAGTCAACTAAGGCAACCGGGTCTTGATAGGTGGGTAGTGTCACCTCATGCAGGGGAATCGATCGCTCCAGCAGAGCCGTTTTTAACGCCTGCATCACCCGCTGACGGGCAAACTCTGAACTAAACTCCACTCGTGTCATGCCACTCCCCGATCGTCCTGCCCACAGCCGCAAGCGCTGCGTCGTATCAATGATGCTTCCCACTGAGGGGGGCGAGGGGTTAGACGCTTCCACCTAAAATGGCTCCTGCACTGTCTGGTTCTAACTGATTTTGGGCTGCCAGGATGTCTACCACGAGGGGATGCACCCCAAACCAGCGTTGCCCGTTAAATTCCTGTACGGCACGGGCGTTGAGCAGCGAATACAGCACCGGATTGGTCATTTGGGCGGCTTTTTCACCTTTGTAGATGCGTTTGAGCAAGTCAGCTTTGTCGCTATAGGTGACTTCTTCGCGATCGAAGGGGCTTTGTCCCAGTCGGCGCTCATAATCGCTGCGGAGATTCACAATCGCTCCCGTCACGTCTGCTTCATTGATCTGCGTTGCCTCTCGGATCAGGGCACTAATGGCGGCATAATTGACCAGACTGAACACATTGGACAGGTTGCCGCCTGATGCCACAACGACTCGCAGCAGTTGGTTGGGTTCAAAGAGGTTGAGATCCATTCGCGCCTGTAGAACTGCCTCAACTGCCTTACGTCCATCTTCGTTGGGAGTGTGGTCAAGGCGATACATGGGGGTATCGGGAATGACGTAGCTGCGATCGCTGGGAAAGGGCAGGCGAGGCGCGTTGGACGAGTAGTAAAGCCCGATGGGTAAGGTGAAAATCAGGTGGGCGCGGAGGTCTTGAAAGATGTTGGCGTAGGTAATGAACAGATCTTCGATGAGGGTGGATGGAATGCCCGCGCGATCGAAGTCTTCGCCGACAAAGAGCCACTGCCGCCCCGTCACGTCTTCCAGCAGCCGATTGCATTCATCCAGCAGGCGATTGGCAATCTCAATCAACGACGTGAGCCGACTGATGCGATAGGCGACGACTTCGATTTTGCGTGTGGCGGCAAACTTCATTTCGCCTTTGAGGTTGGCAAACAGCCCCAGCACCTTGCCCCATAGCGAATCTTCCTTGACACCTGCCCCCGCTTCAATGGTTGCCGTTGCTGCCTGAGTCTGTTCGCGGGTGTCTTTCTCGGTGGCAAACCACTCCCAAATTTCGCGCAGTCTGGCATCAGAGGGTCGTAAGCCTGCACCGCCTTTGTCAACGGGTTGAGCCGTTCGTTCTGCCACCTCAACGATCATTAACAGCAGCACATCCAGCGGCTTAAAACTGCCGGGATCGAGAGCGGTCATCGCACTGAAGCGAATGGTAGAGAACCGATCGTCGATTTTATTGATGAGCCGCGACAGTTCGGTGGATTTGCCCACACCGCGATGTCCCATCACACACGCTTTGAAGAAAAGGTTTTTCTTCGTCGCCTGGTTCAAGCTAATTTGCAACCGCTGCATCTTATCGCCACCGCGCACCGCGTTAATTTCGGGACGATAAAACGCCTGTAACTGCTCGGACGTTTCGAGCGGGGTCGGTTGTAGGGTGTTATCCACATCCTCTAGCGAGGTCGCAGGCGTTATCTGTAGCAGTGCGGCAGAATCAGCGCTCATGGGTTAGCCATACCTCGTTGCTACTTGCACTTATAGCAGCTTTCGTTACTCAAGACCTCACGTTGGAGGTTCATTGGTTTAGGGCGCGTCATCAATTAGCTCCAAAACCTGGCAGTATCAGCCTGATCGCGCCTGCCCCAACACACCAGTCTAGGGGCTGGAACCCTTGCTGCAAGTTATGTGTAGTGTAATTGATGACAGCCCCTAGCGATTTGCTCGATGAGTCACGGTTGAGCGGTGTTAGAAGTTGTCTGAGAAGTGTCTGGCGGTTAAAACCGCGACTACAACAACGAAGTCCGCCGTCGCGGACTCACTCAAATAGTGAACATCCGAGCCTGCGGCGGCAGGCTTTGTCTCTGTAGCTGCGACTTCCAGTCGCCAAAGCAACTTGTTTCTACTTTAAACAGCATCGTTTCTGTTTTAACTGCGTTAGCGAAGCTTTCCGAAGGAATCGTTCTTACTTCAAACAGCATCGTTTCTATTTCAAACAGGAACATTCTCACCTGAAACCGAAAGGTTCCGACTTGAAACAGGAGTGTTCCGACTTGAAACAGGAGTGTTCCAACTTGAAACAGGAGTGTTCCAACTTGAAACAGGAGTGTTCCAACTTGAAACAGGAACGTTCTCACTGCAAACAAAAACGTTCCCGCTTTAAACGAGAACGTTCTCACTGCAAACCGAAATCGCCGTGTTAAACCTTACACCGCTGACGGTTGAGGCTTGGTCTTTTTCGCTTTGCGCGCAAACCGTTGCCCCAATTCATCCACTACTGAGTCCAGCCCTGCGCCCTGTCCACTTGCCTTCGCGTAGGTATACACCTGGAGCGCGGCGGCATAGGCTTCACTGCCCACCGTCACGTAGGTATCGTCCAGCAATTCCTGAAGCTGCGCCATCGCCACCACAATGGGGTACATTGCCTCAAACAACTGTACGTCCTTCCGCATTTCATCAAGGTCAAACGATCGCGGCAAAAAGTCGGGGTTCTGCGTAGCAACTTCCAGCGCCTTGCTGACAAACGCTCGGCTCTTATCGCCCATCTTGGGCAGCGCTTTGCGTTCGTCTACTGACAAATCGATCAGGAACGGGAGTGTTTCTTTAATGGTGGTAATCGCATTCATCACGGCGGCGCGATCGGTAGCGGTCAGCGCTGCGCTAATGGGAGCGGTTGACATGGTTGGTTTCTCCTTTATAAAGGGTAATTGCTTTAGCATTCCCCTCTTTCAGCTAACACTTGCAGCCAGCAGCACGTTGCCTCCTTACCCAAACCTTAAGAAAGCTCTTAGCATTCAACGCCTGGTCAGTAGCCAGGAAAACAGTAGGCTCACGTGTATGGATGCTAATCTCCCCTGATGAAATATCTCACTGCGATCGCTGGAGCGACCCAATCGCAAGTGCAATAATGTACCCTGTGCGTAGCATGTAGCAAACTCAAACCACGCCAACTAGAGAGAGAGCGGATGAGGACGAATCGATGGCAAAGGCTTTACTTGAGCAACGGTGGGACATCACAATAGTTGTCGCAGCGATCGAGAGGTTTTGGGCGATCGCACCGTTGAAACCACGCGATGCCACCCCGAATGCCTCGTTGATGACGGCACCAATACCACTGCATCCGTCTTAGATGCTTATTGAGGAAACCTTAAGGCAAAAATTGCTGCCGATGCCCTTACGATAAGAGACTAACCCTGGAGCAGTGCTAGGAGCCGTACTTTACCTGGCTGACGTGTAGATACTGAAAGGACTTAAACCATGCAGACCGCGCCCAATCAACCCATCGAATGCGTACCAACAATCGTCGTTGAAGACGACCGTACCGGGCTGAGCGTTGAAACACTGAAACGCGCCTTTCAGGACAACCTCTTCTACATTCAGGGCAAGTTTGCCAAGATTGCCACCCAAAACGATTACTACATGGCGCTGGCGTATACCGTGCGCGATCGCTTGCTCCGACGCTGGCTCACCACTGCCGAAACCTACACCGAGCAGTCTTCCCGCACCGTTGCCTACCTTTCTGCCGAGTTCCTCATGGGTCCTCATTTGGGCAATAACCTGATCAGCCTGGGCATCTACGACGAGGTAAAACAGGCGATCGGCGAACTCGGTCTAGACTTTGACGCACTCCTACAGCAAGAAGAAGAGCCTGGGTTGGGCAACGGTGGCTTAGGTCGTCTGGCTGCCTGTTATCTCGACTCCATGGCAACGCTCGACATTCCCTCGATCGGCTATGGCATTCGCTATGAGTTTGGTATTTTTGACCAGGATATCCGCGATGGCTGGCAGTTTGAAAGCACTGACAAATGGCTGCGCTATGGCAACCCCTGGGAAATCGCTCGTCCCGAATGGGCAGTCGAAGTGAAGCTGGGCGGTCACACCGAAGCCTACACCGACGAAGCGGGACGCGATCGCGTCCGCTGGGTACCCAATGAACTCGTGATGGGCATTCCCTACGACACGCCAATTCTGGGCTACAAGACGAATACAGCCACAACGCTGAGGCTTTGGAGTGCGGCTGCGGCTGAATCGTTTGACTTTGCTGCCTTTAACTCTGGCGATTACTTCCGTGCGGTGCAGCAAAAGACGGTTTCGGAAACGTTGACGAAGGTGCTCTATCCAAACGACGAGTCCTTTCAGGGCAAGAAGCTGCGTCTGGGGCAACAGATCTTCTTTGTGTCGTGCTCTTTGCAGGACATGATCTTGATCCTCACCCGTCAGGGCATCTCGCTCGACCAATTTCACGAGAAGTTTGCGATTCAGTTGAATGACACGCACCCCGCGATCGCCGTTGCCGAACTCATGCGTCTGCTGCTGGACGAGCACGCGATCGAGTGGGATGCCGCATGGCACATTACCCAGAAAACACTCTCCTACACCAATCACACGCTGCTGCCAGAGGCACTAGAACGCTGGGGGTTGCCTCTCTTCAGCGCACTCTTGCCACGCCATCTCGAAATCATCTATCAAATCAACGATCGCTTCCTGGAAGAGATTCGCCAGAAGTTTCCTGGTGATAGCGATCGGCTCAACCGTATGTCGCTCATCGACGAAGCAGGCGAACGCTACGTCCGCATGGCGCATCTCGCCTGTGTGGGCAGCCACGCCATCAACGGTGTTGCCGCGCTGCACAGCGAACTCCTGAAGCAAGACGTGCTCCGCGATTTCTACGAGCTATACCCCGAAAAGTTCAGCAACAAGACGAACGGTGTCACCCCGCGTCGCTTCATGGTGTTGAGCAATCCTCGTCTGACCAACCTCATCAACAGCAAAATTGGCGACGGCTGGATCAAGCACCTGGATGAACTCCGCAAGCTGGAAACGTTTGTGGACGATGCCGAGTTTCGCCAGCAGTGGCGGCAGATCAAGCTGGAGATTAAGCAAGATCTTGCCGACTACATCAAGCAGATTAATGGCGTTGACGTTGATCCTACGTCTCTCTTTGATATCCAGGCAAAGCGCATTCACGAATACAAGCGGCAGCATCTGGATGTGCTTCACATCATTACGCTGTATAACCGCATTAAAGCCAATCCTGATGTAGAGATTACGCCCCGCACATTCATCTTTGGCGGCAAAGCGGCTCCTGGCTACTACATGGCGAAGCTGATCATTAAGCTCATCAACTCGGTCGGCGATGTGGTGAACAACGATCCCGATGTGCGCGATCGTCTCAAAGTAGTGTTCCTCAAAGACTACAACGTCAAATTTGCCCAGCGCGTCTATCCTGCTGCCGACCTCTCTGAACAGATTTCGCTGGCAGGCAAAGAAGCCTCTGGTACCGGGAACATGAAATTCTCAATGAATGGCTCACTCACGATCGGCACACTCGACGGTGCCAATGTCGAAATCCGTGAAGAAGTCGGAGCTGATAACTTCTTCTTGTTTGGTCTCACCACACCCGAAGTCTACGCGCTTAAAGCCAAAGGCTACAACCCCTGGCAATACTACGACAGCAACCCAGAGCTAAAAGCCGCTATGGATCTGATTGCCTCCGGTGGTTTCTCGAATGGCGACACTAATTTGTTTAACGCGTTGGTGAACACGCTGCTGTATAAAGATGATTACCTGCTGATGGCAGACTATCAGGCTTACATCGACTGCCAGGATCGCGTCAGTCAGGCGTATCGTGACCAGGATAACTGGACACGGCTGTCGATTCTCAACTCGGTTCGCATGGGCAAATTTTCGTCCGATCGCTCCATTCGTGAATACTGCGAAGATATCTGGCACGTCAAACCCGTTGCGATCGAGCTTAAAGAGTACGTCCAGGCAGGCGCAGGCTTAGATTAAGCGATCGGTTTGGAGAAAGTTGAGTAATTGAGCGTTCAGCGTTCAGCCCTCAGCGTTCAGCTTTCTCTTGACTCCTCACCCCTTACTCCTCACTCCTCACCCTCAATGGAAACCAAAGACCCACGCTTTTTAGTCGATCATCAATCTGTTGCGTCCCTCGTGACCCAACTCCACGACTACTTTGAGAACTCTCACTCTCACTACAAAATCGAGCGCAGTAAGCTGATGAGCGAGTTGCACGCGGCTGAGGGCGCAACCGAACAAAATCTGCTGCAAGAAATCCGTAAAGTGGAGGCAGAGATTTCGCTGTTTGGTGTGCTGAGCGATTCGCTGTCGATCGCCGATCGCATCCTCCACGCCCGCAACGTCATGAACGAACTGGGACTCGACAATCCGGTTTACAAAATGCACTACGAGCAGGACACCGAAAAAGTCTCATGAGCCTAACGCTATATTTTATGCGGCATGGCGAAACCACCTACAGCCTCTCTGGTGGCTACTGTGGCGATTTGGATGCTGATCTCACAGAGAATGGTCTCAAAATGGCTGAGGCATTTGCGGTTGCTCACCAAGCGATCGCCTGGACTGCCGCCTACGTTAGCCCCATGAAACGCACGATCGCCACTGCTAAACCTCTGTGCGATGCCATCGGGCTAGAAATGCAACTGCGCGACGGACTCAAAGAAATTCGCTACGGTGAATGGGAAGGACTGACGCAGGAGTATGTGCAAGAACACTACGCCACCGACTACGTTCGCTGGTTAGCGGAACCTGCCTGGAACGCACCTACAGGCGGCGAAACATCCGTGCAGATTGCCAGTCGCGCCTCATCGGTTGTCGCTGAAATCGAGCAGAAACATAAGTCTGGGAATGTGCTGGTTGTTTCGCACAAAGCCACGATTCGGATTATTCTGTGTGGCTTATTGGGAATCGAGCTGGGACGCTACCGCGATCGTATCAACACCCTTGCAGGGTCTGTCAGCATCGTCAAATTTCGCGATCGGGGTCCGCTCCTGGAAGTTCTGGGCGATCGCTCCTATATGGATGAGGAACTTCGCTCTCTAGAAGGCACATAAGAGCGGTCAGCCGTCAGCGGTCAGCGGTCAGCCGTCAGAAAAAGCTGATAGCTGATAGCTGATAGCTGATAGCTGATAGCTGATTCTGAACCGTCTCCAGAACCATCAAAATAATTGGGAACTGGTTCATCCATCATGAAACCATAGATAAAAGGCATACGTCTGGAAACGGCAACGGCTTGAACGAGCAGGCTATTGCAATAGACTATTGCAACATACTTGCAATAAGGCTTGACAAACGCATCCTGTAAAAGCTAAAAATACTTGTTGCTAATCATTGTCATTTAGATAATGATCTTCTATCGTCAGATCTGCCGTGTATCGGCTCTTCCCCTATGAGCGGTGGTCATTTCATTCTTAACGCACCCAAAGTAACAGGCGGTTTGATTTCAACACCCTCGATTCCTAGCTAAGCAGCTTGCAGGAAGGGGGAGGGGGGCATAGCGGACGAAACGCATACGCCTTAGTCTGTTTTCGGGTAGACTTTAGTCTCGAAAAGAATGATAATCGTTCTCGTGTTCAGGTCATTCAGTTCATTGAAGCTTGATTGGCAAACGCTGAGGTTTCATGCGGTAGCCTGCGTGGGGCTTGTTGGCGCGTTCTTTAGATCATGTGTGAGGAATCGTTTTCATGTTCAAACAGTTTGTTCATTCTCTGCTGTTTAGCCCAGTGCTTCTCGGTGCTGCTGTGGTAGCGGCAGCGGCGCAAGCGCCTCAACCAGTACCCAATACGCAGCCGTCTGAGGAACACGCGACTCAGATAATTTTAACGACTCGTAAGGTGGCGATCGCGCCCAGTCAGCCTGCCTCTAACGCCATCGATCGCTCCCAGATAGTAGAGCCAGAGGCGATCGATGAGTCTGATGATGCGGTTGCCCAGGTAACGTCGGTGTCTCAGCTAACGGATGTAAAACCGACCGATTGGGCATTTCAGGCATTACAATCGCTGGTTGAACGTTATGGCTGCATTGTAGGTTATCCTGACAAAACCTTTCGGGGCAATCGGGCGACAACGCGCTATGAATTTGCGGCTGGTCTGAATGCGTGCCTCGATCGCGTGAATGAACTCATTGCCGCAGGCACGGCTGATTTGGTGAAAAAAGAAGACCTGGCAATTTTGCAGAAGCTGCAGGAAGACTTCGCAGCCGAATTAGTGACCTTGCGCGGTCGTGTTGATGGCTTAGAAGCCCGCACAGCCACGTTGGAAAAACAACAGTTTTCCACGACGACAAAGCTCAACGGTGAGGTAATTTTTGCTTTAGCAGGCGTTGCAGTAGGCGATACGGTCAACGGTAATGCGGTGCAGAAGAACACGATTCTGGGCGATCGCATCCGGCTCAACTTTGACACCAGCTTTAATGGCGAAGACTTGCTGCGCGTTCGGCTACAGGCGGGTAACATAGCGCCCTTTTCCTCCAATGCGACATTCACACCCGAAGGCGATTTGCGCCTTGCGGCAGATTCCAACAACAGCGTCGGCATTGATGCCCTGCTGTACCAGTTCAAGCTAGGCGAAAAGACCTCTATTGTGCTTGAGGCAAACGCGGGTGCGATCGATGACTTTACAGATACCATCAACCCGTTTCTCGATGGTGATGGTGGCAGCGGTGCTCTGACTAACTTTGGCACCCGCAACTCCATCTATTACCTGCTCAACGGTGCTGGCGTTGGCATTAAGCATGAGTTCAGCGACAAGCTAGAGCTGAGTTTGGGGTATTTGGCAAATGATTCGGCATCACCCGCAGCGGGTAGTGGTCTCTTTAACGGTGCGTTTGGCGCGATCGCTCAACTTACCTTTAGACCCTTCGAGCCACTGGCGATCGGGCTGACCTACATTCACGCCTACAACAATGACTTTACAGCGAATGGCAGTGGTGGCAGCAACAATGCTAATCTCGGCAATCTGGGTGAGGCATTCAATAGTGATTCATTCGGGTTGGAAGCATCGTTCCAACTCAACCCCAAGATTGTGATTAATGGCTCCGTGGGATACACAACCGCTAATGTGCTGAGCGGCACCAGGGGCAGCGTTGATATTTGGAATTGGGCAGTCAGTCTGGCGTTTCCTGATCTCTTTCGGAAGGGGAGCATCGCAGGCATTATTGTAGGCATGGAGCCTAAAGTGACCAGAGCCAGCAGTCGCCTGAACTTCTTGGAAGACCCGGATACCTCACTGCACGTTGAGGGCTTCTATCAGTTCCAACTGACCGACAACATCGCCATTACACCAGGCATTATTTGGCTTACAGCACCCGACCATAACAGCGGTAATGACGATGTTGTCATTGGTGTCATTCGCACAACCTTTGCTTTTTAAGGAGCGGTCAGCGGTCAGCGGTCGGCGGTCAGCAGTCAGCGGTCAGCGGTCAGAGAAAGGCTGTGGTTGGTGTCATTCGTACAGCCTTTGCTTTCTCGGAGCGGTCGGCGGTTAGAGGATTGCAAGAAAACAAGATACCAGTGGTTTGGGTTTCGGCTATGCTCAACCCACTATGACTGAAGGTTGAGCGCCGTCGAAACCTGGTTAATGGGTCGGTTATTCAACCGCAAAACCCTTAGCGGTCAGAGAAAAGCTGATAGATGATAGCTGATAGCTATCCCAGACTTATACAGTGATTCTCTAACCGATGTTCCCCAAACGATGCCATCATTCCTGAGTCGCTGTACTGTAGGGAAAGTCTCTGGAACATTGTAAGGCGCAGCAAAGGAGCGGCATGAGAGGTACAGGTCCCATCGTGGTATCCGAGCAAACGGCAATGCAGCCACGTTCGACGCTACGGCGCTTTTTGCAGTACCTACGCCCATACCAGAAAGAAATGCCGATCGCGATCGCTCTGGTCATGATCGGTGCGGCAACGCAGGTGATCGGTCCCTTTCTGCTCGGTTGGTCGATCGATCATCTGATTCAGCAGGGCAATTTGGCGGGTTTGCTGCTGTTGTTGGGATTGCTGGCGTTGATCTATGTCCTTGGCGTTTGGGCAATTCGGGGGCAAATCTGGCGCGTTGGCTCGATCATGCAGCGTCTGCTGGCGCACCTGAGGCAAGACATTTTTGTCAAAATTCAGAGCTTGCCGCTGGGCTTTTTCGATCGCAGTGAAGCGGGTGATCTGATGAGCCGCCTGCTGAATGATGTCAACACGGTCAATCAGGCATTTGGACAGACGATCGCGCAGATGCTCGGCAATACCTTCAGTCTTGTTGGTATCGTCATTGCTATGCTGGCGATTAACCTACAGCTTGGGTTGCTTAGCAACCTGGTTGTGCCTGTGATGATTTTCACCACAGGGTTGTTTGCACGGTGGGCACGTACCCGCTTTCGCGTCACTCGACAGACGATCGGCGAACTCTCCGCTAAGCTCGAAGAAGACATCGGCAGTGTCCGCGAAGCCCAGGCGTTCAATCGCGTGCAGATGAACATTGCCGAGTTTGACCTGCTCAATGCCGCTAACCGTGACGCAAACGTACAGGCTGTGGCAATTACGGCTGCATTCCTGCCGTCGATCGACTTTCTCAACACGTTAGCAACAGCGGCTGTGCTGGCATATGGCGGCTATCTAGCAGTAACGGGAGCAGCCACGATCGGCGTAGTCACTGCTTTTTTACTCTATGTACAGCAGTTCTTTCGCCCGATTCAGATTCTCAGCCAGTTTTACACCCAGGCGCAGTCGGCTTTTGCAGGGCTAGAGCGGATCTTCTCACTACTCGACGAGCCATCTCAGCTCAACGATGCACCCGATGCGATCGAAATGCCTCCTATTCAAGGCAAGGTTACATTTGAGCATGTCGCCTTTGGCTACACGTCAGAAAAGCTTGTCCTGACCGACGTAAGCCTCACAGCAAATTCTGGTCAAATGGTCGCGCTTGTAGGACCGACAGGCGCTGGAAAAAGCACGGTGATCAATCTGATTCTGCGTTTCTATGATGTTTCAGGCGGCGCGGTTAAAATTGATGGCATTGATATTCGCAGTGTGACTCAAGCAAGTCTGCGCCGACAGATTGGTATTGTGCTGCAAGATAACATTCTCTTCAGCGGTACCGTTGCCGAAAATATTGCGTTTGGTGCACCGCAAGCCACCCATGCCCAAATTGAAACAGCCGCACAATTAGCAAATGTGCATGAATTCATCACCTCGCTTCCGCAGGGATATGCCACACAGCTAGGCGAACGTGGGGCACCCCTCAGCCAGGGACAGCGACAGTTGGTGAGCATTGCCCGTGCAGTCTTGATTGACCCTCGCATTTTGATTCTGGATGAAGCGACGAGCAGTATCGATACGCGGACTGAGGCTTTGGTGCAAGATGCGATCGCTCGACTGCTCAAAGGTCGCACTAGCTTTGTGATTGCCCATCGTCTAAGTACTGTCACGCAAGCTGATCAGGTCTTGGTGGTGCAGCAAGGTCAAATTGTCGAACAGGGCACTCACGATGAGTTGGTTGCACAGCAGGGCGTTTATGCCAATCTCTATGCGCTCCAACTCGGTGTAGCTGCTACCTAGGGCGCGTCATCAATTCAGCTCGAAACCTCTGGTATCAGCATGGTCGCGCCCGCCCCAACACACGAGGCTAGGGATTGGAACCCTTCCTGTAAGCAATGGGTAGTCGTCATTGACGACAGTCCCTAGAGAATAAGCCTCAGATTCAGATGGGAGCTATGTCTGCACAACCAAAGAGCAAGTGGTTGTGCAAATTTGGCGGTTGTGCAAATTTGGCTTAGTTAGCTGATAGGACGACATTGTTCGCTTCAACGGTATGTTCTAGATGCAAGTAAGCTCGGACTCTAGCCAACAGCTCATCAAAGTCGATCGGCTTGCTGATAAAGTCGTTTGCCCCCAACTCAAGCCCTTGTAATGCGGCTGCCTCGTCTTGGGCTGTGATCAGCACGATCGGTATTGCAGGTAGACTCTCGTCCTGCCGAATGCGTTGCGTCACTTCATAGCCTGTCATACCAGGCATCATGACATCTAGCAAAATTAAGTCAGGTGGAGACATCTTAATCTTACTGAGTGCCGTTCGACCATTCGTTGCTACGTCCACAGTAAAGCCCTCTGCTTCGAGTATCGTTTGCAGCAGGAACAGGTTGTCTGGAACATCATCGACAGCGAGGAGCTTATAGACTTGATTAGACACGGTAGTAATAACCTTACGGTATCAAAAAGTTTTACTCATCTATATAATTTCTAACCTTTGCTGCCTTCATCTGAGGTCTAGCTAGAGACGTATTACAGCATCGAAGCGGACTATTTTTCAATTCTCTTAAGCTTTAGATAGCCTTTAACTGATCGGTGACTTAATCAGAACTTATACAACGCATCGACCAGCGTGAGTAGAAGCACTGAGAAAGCCATGACAGAGTCTCAAACCCAGTTTATTAGCTGAACCTTTCATCGCTTCAAGGCTAGATATAGTACAATTGTTCTTAAAATTGTCAGTCTAGAGATGCAATGTATTTACTGATTTATGCGTGCTGCAAAGAATCCGATCGCCAACATGCTCACGAACGGAGCGTGCGCATAGAGTGGGCAGAGCAACCTCCAGCCATTGATGATCTGGTATCAATGGGCAAGCAGAAGCGCTGGCACATCGTTGAGCTTACAGCTTACAAGCCTGTCACATTGGGGCAAGACGTGCGGGCAGTTTATTTAGCGCAGGTGCAACGAGAAGATTTGCCGCTGGCACCAAAGTCAGAGTGGTCGTTCTTCCAGCCGCAAGAAAACATTCATATTCACCTTGCAGAAGTTGGCGAATCAGCCCTTCAGCTTGGCTTCAATACCATGGGTGAACCGCCGCAAATGGGAGAGCAATTGACGTTAGATCCATCAAGCTCACCAGACACAATGGCAACCAAGTGGGTTATCGATCGCTATGACACTTACTTACCTGAAAGCGCCACCTCTTATCATGCCGTCTATCTCGCCTGGTGTCTGGCGGCTGAAACGTCGATCGCTGGGTAACGTAGATAGTAGGAGATAGTAGGACGCTGCGACCGACTAGCGCTGCTTATTTGCCATCAGCCGCTCTTCATATCGCTTCAGCGTTTGGTGGTCACGCTCATTCAGGGCATACAATTCTGGATCTTGCTGATACCGATACGTGTCGTGGTCAGCCGCTAGTTCAGACGGTTGAGAAGACGCATCTGCTAAGGCATCGTAACCAGCGTGACCAACCCCATACGAGGGCGGTGGATCTGCGGGCGTTGCAGGTGCACTATCGTAGCCAGTATACCCAACACCATAGCCAGCGGGTGCCTCTGATGGTGCACTCGGAGCCGTGTCATAACCTGCATAGGCGACCCCATAGGACGGAGGTGGATCGGTTGGCGTAGGAGGGGCACTAGCGGAACCAGCATAACCAACGCCGTATGCGGCTGGAACATCGGCGGTACGGTAAATCTGCCTGGCTTGCTCTTCGTGGTCAAAATCGATGGCTGTGTTTTGAGTGAAAGCAGGCAAAGCCTCTAACTGTGTTTTGCTGAAGCGATCGACGTAAACATGACGTGCAGCATCATCAATGCGAGTACGCGCGATCGGCAACAGCACTTTTTTGCCAAGAATCCAGCCGCTAGTATGGACAACAAAATAGCGGAAGCTGCCATCATCATCGACTAACAGGTCATCAATAGAGCCGATTTGTTCATCTCCGGAGTAAACTCCAAAGCTCTGAATATCTTGATGATCAAAATAATCCCGGTGGCTTGGGTCAAACTCTTTAATACTATGCAGTGCCATGAGCTGTTTCGTTCGTTTCTAAAGGTATTTCTACAGATAGCCAATCGACATTGACGTTCCTACCGTAGCAACTCACTTCCTTTCTCCTGTCTACCTTCTGAAATATCTTGCCAAACGGCGCGATTAAGCACCTTGGGTCAGCGTAATAGCAGTCACTTCAGGGGGACAAAACAACCGACCGGGCAGGTAGGTACCCAAGCCGCGATTCACGTAAAGGCGGTTGCTGCCCACATCATGCAGTCCTTGCGCCCACTCCCAGTGTTTAGAGACCCGATCGCATTCTTTCATCCAGGGTACAAACTGTCGGGCTTGCCTGGGTAACTTGCAGTACGTCGTTGAAATGAGCTGCGACACGTTGCCGATGCCTGGAAGCACCACCTGACCGCCGTGGGTGTGTCCAGAGAGTTGTAAATCAACGCGCCATTGCTGCAACGGTACGGCAGTATCGGGATTATGCGACAGCACGATACGGGGAATGTGAGTCTCGATCGCCGTCATCACAGGCAGAGGATTAAACGAAGCCGACCAAAAATCAGCCAGACCAACCAGCGCGAGTCCAGCTCCTAGCGGATAGGCAGTTTCATTCCACAACACCTGAATGTCAATACTGGTGAGTGCCTCCGTGATTTCACGGCGCGATCGACGGTAGCAAATGTCGTGGTTGCCTAAAACAGCATAGATGCCAGCTCGGCTTTCTAGTGTTTTAAGCCACGGAATCAGGTTATGAATCGCAGCAGGATCAGTCGTGACAAAATCTCCGGTAAGGACAACCAGATCAGGCTCAAGAGCGTTGCTAGCCTCGATCGCTTCTCCCAGCATCCGTTCAGAGAGCCGAATTCCATCGAAGTGAAAATCAGAAAATTGGGTTAGCGTCACGCCCTGGAGCGAAGCGGGTAGATTGGCGATCGCAAGCTGCAATCGCTCTACCGTCAGGGGTCCTGTCAACAGTCTATGCATACGCTCTTCAAGCAGGACATCTCCAGCCTAGCAGTTGTTCACGGAGGCTCAGGCAGTGACTGTTGCCCGCTTTCGCGTCCCTATCCGGGTTGCCGCTGTTAAAAGAAACAGAGTAGTGCGTCGATCGTGCAGCGGCATTGCAAGCGCAGGCATTACCAGAAGTGAGGGCAGCGCAGATGGTTCGGATGAGTCAGATGGTTGCCAGGGCTGAACGGTCGATAGTTGTGCTTGCCACGAGAACTCCGGTTGAAGCGCTGATAGCTGTCGTCGAGGCGATCGCGTGAGCGTAGTGTGTTCGGCAATGGACATAACGAAAACAACCAGCAAAAAGGACAGCAGCAACCCCAAACTCAGTCGATGTTCGGGATCAGAGAGGGTAAAGCCATGAGAAACCTGCTCAATGGCAGGCGCTTCAGTAAGCTGCCAGCGGGTTTGTGCTGGTGCAGACTGTTTAAGTGCTGCACGTTTTGTTTCGTACAGGTTTAGATTATCAGTGGCAAACTTTAACTCCAGATTAAGTTCGTCGTAGTGCCGAGCCAGTGCCGCCCACTGTTTGATTTGCTGCTTGATCGGTTCCTCGGTTTGCGCGATCGCCTGCTGGCTAATAGTCAATGCCTGCACTTGCGTTGCCGCCGTCACGCCTTCTAACAGCGTTTGCTGATGCGTCACCGCTGTATAGTCAGTTGTCTTGTTGGCTTGAAAGTCAGCGATCGCCTGTGCAAGTTTGGCAGCGATCGGTTGTTGCGCTGCCTGTGTCATTTGGGCAGATACCTGCTGATAGCGCTGCTTGAGCGCTTGTAGCGTTGTACTGTCTGGCTGCGGACGGGTAAGCTCGACCGTGAGCTGCTCGGCGATCGTCTGAAACTGAGACAGCAAGGCTTGATAGCGATCGTTCTGGCTGAGCGCTTGCTTTACTTGCCCAGTCTCCGTTTGCCCTGTTCGTCTTTCTAGAATGGCTGCCTGCGTACGTACCTCTGTCAGCCGAATTTGCAGGTCTTGCCGCTGTTGGGTCAAGACAGTCAGGCGTTGAGATAACTGCTGCCCCAGTGCCGTCGGTTCGCTAATGCCATGCTGCTGCTGAAGCGTTTGGAGGTTTTGCTGTGCCACTGCTACCTGCTGTTGTAGTTGAGGCAGTCGTCGCTCAACGAAATCAAGTTCACGGCACAGGCTTGTGCGGCAAGCTTGACTGTATTGTAGGTAGGCTTGCGATACGTTTTCCAGTACCGCCTGCACTTTTTTGGGGTCGGTGTCCTGGTACGTCAGCTCTAGCGTTTTTTCGCCATCGCGGTGAGCAATATCTAACTTCTGCGAAAGCGTGTCGTAGGTAAGGTCAGCGTACTGCGACTGGAGCTGTTGTACAACAGGCGAGAGCAGTTTGGGACTCCACAGCACCTGAATTTGGCTGGCGTAATCAATACTGGGCGCGGCGATCGCTGCTTGATTTGCGGCAGTTTGGGCAGTAGGCTCGATCGTGCCAGCAGACTCAACGAGTAGCTGAAATTTACCCTCATACGTTGCGGGTTGATCAGCTAAGCGGATGAGACCAGTGCCTGCAACGGTGGCGATCGCGGCTCCTGCGATCGCTCCCGTGCGCCGATTGAATAGGCTCGAGGTGATCCATCCCAGATCGTCAGGACTAGCATGGCGATCGGGCAGCGCAGGGGGCAACAGACCCTCATTGGTTGGGGATACTTCGGACGATGTAGACGGAGTGACTGATGAGTGCATATCAGTACAAAGCAAAGGGGCAGCTAGACCTCAACAGGGGCAGAACCATTTTGATTTTGGGACTGAACATAGGGGCGGTAGTAACCGTAGGGAGTATTTGCCGCATCTTTGGCACCGTTTGCCACTAAACCGAGAACGTTAGTAGAAGAAATCTTCACTTCCTCCAGGGTTTGATTCAGGGCGAGGCGCTTGGTCTTGCCCATGCGAATCACTAGCACCAATCCATTCGTTTGGGCAGCAATCAAACTGCCATCGGCTAAACCCAGAAGAGGTGGAGTGTCGTAAATCACCAGATCAAACACCATCTGGAAGCGTTCCATCAATAACTGCATTTTTCCAGAAGACAGTAGTTCAACCGGGTCTAACGTTGGCTTTCCAGCGGTCAACACCATCAAATTGTCTTTTAGAGGTGACTGCTGGAGCACATTCCTGACGTTGATATTTGAGGTAAGGATGTCACTTAAACCGCATTCATTCGATAGGTTCATCTGGCTATGCACCTGAGGATGGCGCAAGTCTGCATCGACCAACAGTACCCGCTGTCCCATTGCCGCTGCTGCTTGAGCCAGGTTGACCGCGATCGTCGACTTACCATCGCCCGGCTCAGGGGAACTGATAGTGAGCGATCGTACAGGTGCGCGCAGCGGGAGCAACCGAATGTTTTTGTACAGCGATCGAAACGCTTCAATAAAGGGGAAGGCATTGTAAAGGCTGTTGCGATCGACTCCTGCCGCTTGGTTGGCATTGGGTTTTGCCGTCGATCGAGCCTGGAAAAGACCGCCCAACCATCCAGGTGAGGCGATCGTTTTGGCATCATTAAAGGGAATATTGCCCAGCAACGGCAGTTGTGCACTGCGTTTGACCTCGTCGGTCGTTTGCAGCACGTCTTTGGAAATTTCGACGAGAAACCCAACGCCAACGCCCAGCAGAAGCCCCAGTATCGCAATGAGCGCCAGGAACCGCACTTTACTCGTAGCATCAACGTTGATCGGCTTCCCCAGTTGATCCTTGACCAATTCGGGCGGTCTGATTAATTCCCACGGCACTTCCTGTTGAACGGCATCAATTTCTAGCGCTTCCTGACGGCTGGAAAACTTATTTAAGCTTTCATTCGCAATGACCAACTCTCGCTGTAAATCGGTGTACTGCCGCGCCACATTCGGCAGTTGCTGAATCTTCTGATTGACCTCTGCTCCCGACTGGGCAATGGCGCGATCGCGAGCCGTTGCTACCGTAATCGAATCGGAGGCTTTACCCACAACCCGGTCAGCTTCCTGGCGCAACACGCTCTGTAACTTCTGGCGTTTCTCTTCAAGCGCTTGAAGTGTCGGGTTGCCAGGCTGTAGGCGAGCAGATTCGATCGCCAGTTGGCTCTCAATTTGCTGGTACTGAGTGAGCAGAGCCTGGTAGTAGGCAGCTTCACCGACAACCGACTGAAGGTTAGAATTTTGCAACTGCTGCTGTAAGGTGCGTTGTTTCGCCTGCGTTTCTGCTAGCTGCGTTTGGCTATCAGCCTGTTGCTGACCCAGCGTCCCAGCGCGTTGGGTTAACTGCTGCCCCTGCAAATCGGGATCGACGATCGTGTACCGCTCACGCAAGGCTTGAATTTGACCCTGCAAAGCGTTGACGCGCTGTCTCAGTTGAGGTAGCTGGCTGTCGATAAATTTCACCCCCTGCCGAATGCTGGATTGTCGCTCCTTAAGGCTGTAACGGAGGTACGCACTGGAAACCTGTTCAAGAATGTACTGGACTTTTTGCGGATCGGAGTCTTGATAGCTCACCTCAATCAGCTTTGTGCCCTGTTCTCTCTTATCAGCGGTTAGAGTCGTCAGGCGAGCAATCTTTAAGCTGTTAATCAGCTGTTCGTAAGTGATGTCTGGATACCTCGTTTGCAGTTGCTTCACGATCGGATTCATCAATTTGGGACCCTGCAAAATGCGGATCTGCGTCTCGTAGTCCAGACTGGATTGCTGAATATTAATCTGCTCAGGTTGAATGGTCTCTGCACCTTGTGCACGAGCAGCCGATCGCGCCTGCTGTTGTTCTGCTGTCACAGGTTCAACCAGCAGTTGAAACCGACCGGAGAACTTAGGAGGCGTAGAGCTTGACATGAAGAAAAGTAAACCACTAGCGACGGCGATCGTACCCAAAGACACACTGGCAATGAGTAAGGCTCGTCGCCGCAAAACCGCACCTAGCCAACCCAGATCCCACTTTTCTTCTTCACTACCAGTGGGCTGAAGCAGCGGTACAGAAAATTGTCCATTTACTTCAGAGAGCGAGGATGAAGCGTTTTGCTTGCTATTCATGTCCGTCCCAAGATTGCATGTTCAGTGAAGTAAGAGGTAGGGTAACAGCCGTTAGAGACCAAAAATGTTGAGGATAGAGAAGATACTGTTGAACGGCGACAGGACAGTGCCTAGACCATCGGTGAAGCTGGTCAGACCAGAACGTCCCACGACAATAATGTCGTTGTTCCGCAGCGCCGGATTCGTTTGGTCGTTAATGCCCCGAGCCAAGTCAATTGAAACTTCTCGCTTAGTGACCGTGCCATCTGGGTTCAAGCGAATCAGGTCAACTGACTTTTTGCGGGCGCGTCGAGGATCAAACCCACCCGCTGCCAGCAATGCCTGGTTGAGCGGCGTGTTGGGTGGTACTTGCACAACGCCGGGTTGTTTCACCTCACCCACTACATTGATCCGAATCGTATCGGGAGAGAAACTGGCGCTGGCAATTTCAGAGGCTTCTGCTGGCGTGAGATTCGTTGCCGTTGGAATGACAACGGTATCACCCGTTTGCAAAATGGTGTCCTGACGAAGATCGCCGTCTTTAATCAGTCGTTGCAAATTAACATCGATCGATCGTTCTTCACCCGATCGCGTGAGTCGTCGAATTTGAATACGGCGAATATCCGCCATCGGTTTAATGCCACCTGCCACTTGAAGAGCGCGTGTCACCGTTGGTAAAGGATTCGTAGTCTGGTTTACGCCCTGGGTTACAGTTGTTTGGGTTGATACCCCTGGTATACCAGCAGTGCCCGTTCGGGCATCACTCGTCACCGTGTAGGAACCTGGACGGAATACTTCACCGACGACCGCGATCGTGATGGGTTGTCCCTGATCGGCAGCAAATGTTGCATCTGCTAACTGTGCAGACTCCGCTAAGTTGACATTTGTTGCCGTTGGAATCAGAATTGAATCGCCATCCCGCAATGCCAGGTCTTGTTGACGATCGCCAGTTTGCAGAAACTGCCAGAGATCAACCGTGACCGTCTGGTTACCGCCGACCCGTTGTGGTCGTCGAATTTGAATGTTTCTGACATCGGCTGCCTGGGTAATCCCCCCTGCCAATTTGAGCGCGCTGGTCAGGGTGGGAAACTGAGTGCCGCTGCTTATATTTTGCTGTGCCAGTGACACGGTGTAAGAGCCTGGTCGATTGATCTCTCCTGCAATGCTGACTGATACCGGACGGGGAGCGAGCAATGTGACCGTTGTCAGAGGGCGCTTAAAAAAGCGCAGGAACTTCTCCGAGAGAAGATTGCTTGCTTGCTTTAGCGTCAAACCTTTTACTGATAGGCTACCCACTAGCGGCAAATTGAGGGTGCCGTCTACTAACACTTGAAATCTGCCGTTTTGCCCACTAAATTCCGGAGCATCGAAGATGTCAAGTTGGATTTGATCGCCTGCCCCAAGGGTATACGCTTCATTGATCGAAGACAGTGGCAGGGCTGTTACGGGCGGGAGAGCAGCCTGTTGTTTTTGAAAAACAGGTGTGGTCGCCAAACTAACAGGGACAGTGCCAACGGTTGCTATGCCTAAGAGGGTGAGACCTACTACCGATCGAAGATTGTGTTTGGAGTCAGCCATACCTTGTAGATACCTGTAAACATCGGGTTAGAAATCGCAGGGAACCCTCTAACTCAATCTTTACAGTGACAGCTACTTTAATCAGGACGTTTTAAGTAACGTAATTTTGAGCTACAGATGACGCGAAAGATGAATGAGTCCTCCTTGTAAAGGAAGTATTATAGCGGTTCCTAATCCGGTGAAATACAGTTGCAAAGAGGCAGAAGGCAGACTTCGGCGTGAGCGCTCAGTCGAACGAAGGCAGAGGGCAGAAGTTCAAAAGCACGGCGGCTTTCCTTCTGCCTCCTGCCTCCTGCCTTCTGCCTTAAAACCTCAGCCCTGATACCGCACTCTAACGGGAACCGCTATATGCTAACAACACAGTAACTTCATCCAAACTTTGCGGTAGGTCTTGGACGTTTTCAAGAAAAGTTTTAGCGTTTGTTCCCTGCCCTCAGTTCTGAGGCTTCTGAAATCAACGTTTCTTTCAAAGGAAGAATGAGTAGACATTTCAGATAGTAATTTTTTGGCAGAAAACTCATACCTTGATCGATTTCATGAAATGAACTACAGACACCTACCGTTGAATTCTTGAAGCCATCAAATACTCTGATCCACTAAGAGCTTGCTAAAAAATAACGGCACACTTTTGGATCAGCGATCAGCTTTTCGCTGACGGTTGACGGCTGACCGCTACAGACCATGCTGTTATTTCTGTACAACTCCTAAGGGCGTTGTTCTCCTGCCGGAACGCTTAGCTAAGCCCGATCGTGCTGCTTGAGAAACACCTCAGCCGTAGCGCGATCGGGCAGCGATGACTGTGCCCCTTCCTTCGTGGCAGCCAACGCTCCAGTTGCTGCACCCCACGTCGTTGCCTGCCGAATGGAACGCCCTTCTGCTAGAGCAGCCGCGAGTCCACCATTGAACGCATCACCCGCCGCTACCGTATCGATCGCCTGCACTGAAAATGCGGGTACAAAAAAAGCGTCGTCCGGTGTCGCGCAAAACGCTCCCTCTGCACCAAGCTTAATTACAACGGTCTCAACACCGCGCTGGTGAAGCACGGCAGCAGCTTGCGCGGCTGTTGCAGGGTCATGCACTGGAAACCCTACCAATTGAGCCGCTTCGACAGCATTTGGCGTCATGATGCTGATGAGGGCATAGAGGTCGGCAGGAAGATCCGCCCGTGCGGGGGCTGGATCAAGAATTACGCGCACGCCTGCTTTGTGCGCGGCTTTTGCGGCTGCCAATACAGCAGGAAGGGGAATTTCCAATTGCAGCAGGAGGGCAGCAGTCCCAGGTAGGCGTTTCGTCAAGCGATCGACATCTGAAGCACCGATCGTTCCGTTTGCCCCCGGAATCACAATGATATGATTCTCGCTCTGATCATCGACAGCGATCATTGCTACACCAGAAGATTGAGATTCATCCACCAACACATCCGTTGTCTCAACGCCAGCCGCTTGTAGGCTAGAGAGCAACGTCTGCCCAAAATCATCGCCTCCTACACGCCCAACCATCACAGTCGGAATGTTTAGCCGCGCTAACGCTACTGCTTGATTTGCACCCTTGCCACCGGGAATAGTTGCAAAGCTGGAGCCAAGCAGGGTTTCACCCGGAACAGGTAATGATCGCGTTCTGGCAACTAAATCCATATTGATGCTGCCAAAAACAATAATGTGTGTTGGGTTCATGAGAGTTTTGTAAGAGCTTAAATGAGCGGTTAGGAGTTACTTTTTATTAAGTCTGCTGCCAGCTTAATAGTAGGAGAAAAGCTGAAACAAGCCAGCAGTAGAGTTTTGAATACATCGACATTAGGAATCTATCTTTAGGAATAGACGATCGATGTATGAGTTTATTTTGCAAACCGTCACGGTAGGATAGACCTTAGAGAGTTGATTGAACCACGATCTGTAACTTCTAATAACAACATTATTTCAGTCGTTTTGGCTGTTGGCTACATTCATCTCGTACTCATTCAAGGATGTTTTAGCAAAAAAAGTGTCGAAGCAATGCATGTCAATAGATTCCTGAATTGAAAAAACGAAGTTGTGAAAAGCTACAGTGTAGACGTTCGTAGCAGCGCTTGATTTGAGCTTAGATAACTCAAGTTGATCTCTGTTGTGGATTGATTTATAGATCTTGATTCTTCTGACTTTCTGTTAACAAATTGGCAGGAATGAACGTGAAGAAGATTGCCGTGAAGAAGACTGCGATGCGTAGCGCGATGCGACAAAGCAGCATTATGGCTGGTATCGTTAGTTTGCTTGTCAGCGTGGTTGCTTGTACACCTGCTACTCAAACGACTGTTAAGCAGACAGTTCAAACGGGTAATTTGAAGTCGATCGCTGTAACCGTTGGTGACCTCAGTAATCCCTTTTTTGTGCTCATGGGTCGGGGTGCCGAAGCTGAGGCGAAAAAGATCGGTGGTGACAGCGTGAGAACGACGATCGTCTCTAGTGGTTATGACCTGAACCAACAGTTTAATCAGATTGAAAACTTCGTTGCGTCGAATACAAATGTCATCATTCTAAACGCAGCTGACAGTAAAGGGATTGCGCCAGCCGTAGCAAAGGCAAAGCAAGCAGGGGCAATCATCATTGCGGTGGATACAAGCGCTGAGGGCGGTGTGGATGCCACGATTACGTCTAACAATGTGCAGGCGGGTGAACTGAGTTGTCAATACATTGTCGATCGCCTCAAAGGTAAAGGCAATGTTGTGATTGTGAATGGTCCGCCCGTAAATTCAGTGCTCGATCGCATCAAAGGCTGTGAAGATGTCTTTGCTAAAAACCCCGGCATTAAGGTGTTATCCAAAGACCAAAATGCAGAAGGTAGCCGCGATGGTGGCTTGCGGGTAATGACCGATTTGCTGACATCCTTTCCCAAAATTGATGCCGTTTTTTCGATCAATGATCCCAGTGGGATTGGTGCCGAACTAGCAGCAAAGCAGGCAAAACGCAGCGAGTTTTTCATCGTCAGTGTAGACGGTGCGCCCGAAGCAAAACAGGCGATCGAAGACCCTAAAAGCCTTTTCGTTGCCACTGCTGCTCAAAATCCATTAGGCATGACGCAAAAAGCAGTTCAAGTCGGCAATGATATTTTACACGGCAAAAAACCAGCCGATCCCAACATTTTGATTCCTGTTAAATTGATTACCCGTGATAACGTCAGCCAATACAAAGGTTGGACAGGAGAATGAAGCGGTTAGGAGTTAGCGGTCAGCCGTCAGCATGGAATTCAAAGCTGATAGCTGATAGCTGATAGCTGAAAACGCAATCTTTAAACAACCATTTCATAGGAAGTCATTCATGACAATCGATACACAAACATCTGGTTCTAATACGTCGATCGCCACACCCGTTTTAGAAATGCGGGACATTACCAAACGCTTTAATGGTGTGCCAGCGTTGCAAAACGTCAACTTAACGATCTACCCCGGTGAAGTTCATGCGCTGATGGGCGAAAACGGCGCAGGCAAAAGTACGCTAATGAAAATTCTGGCGGGCGCTTATATTGCCGATGAGGGCGAAATTCGCATCAATGGCGAAGTCGTAGATATTGCTGATCCAGGTCGGGCACGACGAGCGGGTATCACGCTGATTTATCAGGAGTTGAATGTTGCGCCGAACCTGACCGTAACGGAAAACATTTTCATGGGCAGTGAGTTGCGGCGGGGACAGTTTCTCGATCGCGCCCAGATGGAACGTCAGGCAACCGCTGTGTTGGCAAGTTTAGGGGCAGATTTTGCGCCCAATGATGTGGTGTCTAGCTTGTCGATCGCCGAGCAGCAGCAGCTTGAAATTGCCCGTGCTCTCAAAGACAAAAGCCGCATTTTGGTGATGGATGAACCGACAGCGGCATTGTCCGATCGTGAAGCAGAGCGCCTGTTTGAAGTGATCCAAAAACTCCGCAGCGACGGCATTGCCATCATCTACATCAGTCACCGCATGGAAGAAGTCTATGCGCTGGCAGATCGCATTAGCGTCCTGCGCGACGGCGAATACGTCGGTAGCCTGACCCGCGACGAGATTTCGGCAGACCGTTTGGTGCAAATGATGGTCGGCAGAGACGTTGGAGACTTTTATGAACATCAGCGGCAAACCAATGTGGGTGCGGCTGTTCTGGAGGTGAGAAATATCAGCGATGGACACAAAGTAAAGCCCGCGAATCTGACCCTTCATGCAGGTGAAATTGTCGGGCTGTCGGGCTTAGTCGGCGCAGGACGGACAGAACTGTCGCGGCTGATCTTTGGGGCTGACCCGAAGGCAAGTGGTGAAGTCTTTTTGCACGGAAAGAAGCTGGAGATTCATTCGCCCGGTGATGCGATCGCTGCTGGCATTGGCTATGTGCCCGAAGACCGCAAAGATCAGGGCTTGTTTCTGGAAATGAGTTCGGGTAAAAACATTGCCCTCAATTCGCTCAAGCAAGATTCCAAAGCGGGAATTATCAACTTTGGCACGATCGGCAAAATCGCATCAGAGGCGGTGGAAAACTTCAACATCCGACTGGCAAACCTGGAGATTCGTGCGATGGATTTGTCGGGTGGCAATCAGCAAAAGCTGCTGCTGGCACGCTGGCTGGCAATCAAACCCAGAGTGCTGCTGCTGGATGAACCCACTCGTGGCGTTGATATTGGTGCCAAAAGCGAAATCTATCGCATCATCAGTGACCTTGCCGCGCAAGGCGTTGCCATTCTCATGGTGTCGAGCGAACTGGCAGAAATTGTGGGCATGAGCGATCGCGTCCTCGTCATGCGCGAAGGGCAGCTAGTGGGCGAATTGGGCGGCACCACAGGGATTGACATTACGCAGGAGAACATCATGGCTTACGCAACAGGCGCTTCGGAGGTAACCGCATCATGAGTCAAACGGAATTAAGACCAGTGGGTGGCAATGCAAGCGATCGACCCAAAGCGCGATCGCGGGGCAGCACGAAAAATTGGCTACAACTAGCAGGCATTCTGCCAATTTTGCTGCTGATTTGTATTCTTTTTACCGTTCTCTCGCCGAGCTTTCTCACACCTGGCAACCTGGTCAACATTGCCCGCCAGTCTTCCATCAATATTGTGCTGGCAACTGGGATGACGTTTGTCATTCTGACGGGTGGCATTGATCTGTCTGTGGGTTCCATCCTGGGTGTATCGGCGGTCGTTGCCGTTCTGGTATCACTGTTACCCGCCTTAAGCTGGGCAGCTATTCCTGTAGCACTGCTCACAGGGTTGCTGATGGGGCTGGCAAATGGTGCTCTGATTGCCTTTCTGGATTTGCCGCCGTTTATCGTTACCCTGGGCGCACTGACCGCATGGCGAGGTGGGGCATATCTCGTGGCAAACGGTACGACGGTCATCAACCGCGATCTCGGTTTCGCCTGGATTGGCAATGACTATTTTGGTCCGCTGCCCTGGCTAGTGGTCATTGCGCTGCTGGCGATCGGCGCAAGCTGGTTCGTCCTAAGGCGCACCGTCCTGGGCGTACAAATCTATGCGGTCGGCGGCAATCAACGTGCCGCACGTCTGACAGGTATCAAGGTCAACCGCGTGCTGCTGTTTGTGTATGGTGTCAGCGGTTTGCTGGCAGGGCTGGCAGGCGTTATGAGTTCCAGCCGTCTCTACAGTGCGACGGGGATGCTGGGCAACGGGTATGAACTGGACGCGATCGCCGCTGTCATCTTAGGCGGCACCAGCTTCACAGGTGGCATTGGCACCATGCCCGGAACCTTACTCGGTGCATTGATCATCGCTGTACTGAACAACGGTTTGACGCTGCTGAATATGTCCTATTTCTGGCAGCTAGTCGTTAAAGGTCTGGTGATTATTATTGCCGTGACGATCGATCGACTCCGCAGACGCGGTGCACGGTAAGAGGCAGAAGGCAGTTTATAGAGGTGCTCATACCGAACGAAACATTTGAGTTCGGGGCTTACGCAGGAACCAGGAAGACCTACTGTTGGGTTGACGGACAAAGCTCCTCAAAGGCTGGTCGCTTGGTTTGTAATGCAATAGCTCCACTAGTTGTCGCGGGTTTAAGCGGCTGACCTGCAAAAAAGCAGCGAGGAGGTAGTAACGCTGAGTAGGGATGTAGTAAAAGGTACAAGCTAAAACGGTCAACGCTTGATGGCAATCATAAACTTGACTCAGGTGAATTACTTACGTTGCTTCACTGAGACTTCACAGATCATTCGTGTTTTTTCCTGCAAAATACAGAGACAGGAAGAATAACACGAATGTTCCATGATTGACATTCATGCAGAAATAAAAAGGCTCAAAGCGCTTGCGGCTGAGATCCGAGGGCAGGTTTACTTACAGGGTTGCCGCTTGGAACGAGCGACCGCAGGCGGTACTGCTAGTGGAAGCGGTCGTTTTGAAGCCCGATACGCACGACTTCGCAGCAGCAAAGGCGGGTTACTGCCCAATGGAGCAAAATCTCAATATATTTCATTGGAGCAGATTCCAGAAATGGAGGTTGCGATCGAACGGGGTCGGATGCTGCAAAGAATTGAAAAGCAGATCTCTAGACTGCAAGATAAAGCTGACAAGGCAATGGCAAAAGCAACCAAAGTCAGCACCTCAGTTGAAATTGACCGCTTCTGCAAGCACCTGTTTCGGTGGCTAAAAACCTACATGGCTGTCGATACGGTCACGCTTCTGCTGTCGGAGGCAAATACTCAAGACCTGACCGTCCGCTCCACGATCGGGCTTGAAGAGGAGATCACTCAACAGATTCGCATTCCGATTGGGCAAGGGTTTGCTGGTGGTATCGCTGCAAAGCAAGCACCGATGCTGGTCGAGGATTTGGCAGCGGTAGCTGTTGTAAGTCCAATTTTGCGGCATCGGGGTTTGCAATCAATGGTTGGCGTTCCCCTACAGCTTGGTTGTCATGGTGTCGGAGTGTTGCATGTTGGCACCTTTCGATCGCGCAAGTTTAATGAACGGGAGATTCAGCAGCTTCAACTAATGGTCGAGCTGCTGCAATCAGTGATTGCGAATGGAGCACTGTTGAACGTTGGATTCTACGGTACCTTCAACGCCACTTTCATCAGATGGTCAATCGTGCACTACTCAGGCTTTAAACAGCTTCGTCATCTGTTTTCTCAGATCACATCAGCGATTCAAACAGCGTTGTCTCTTAGATCCTGGTGGTTGATTAACTGGTCATATCGTCAGACATAACTTGCAGATGTCGCTCTTAAAGTGCGTCTGTAGTTAGGTTTAAGGGCTTAGCGACAATCTTCTACGTCACGTGCCAGGGCAACTCTGCTGCTGGAACAATTATTCTTTTAGGAGTCATCAGTGCACTTAATCGACTTTTTCGATCGCATATACATCATTCATCTGCCCGAGCGAGTTGATCGCTACCAAGCGCTAAGTTATGAACTAACGGGTTTGGGTATCGATATCAAAGACCCAAAGGTGCGCTTTCCAGCACCACCTCGCCCGACTGAAGCCAACGGCTTTCCTTCGATCGGGGTTTACAGCAATTTTATTAGACACCTGGGCATTCTCAAAGAAGCCCTTCAGGACGGTTTAGAACGGGTTTGGATTCTTGAAGACGATGCTATTTTTCGTCATACGCTGCGCCAAAAAGATGAACAGGAAAAGCTGATTCAGCGACTGTCTCAAAACGACTGGGATTTGTGCTACGTCGGTCATGCGATCAAGCGTCAGGCTCTGCGCCCCCATCAATCCGGTCTAGTGCCCTTCAAGGGAGAGTTTCTCTGGTCGCACTGCTACTGCGTTCACCCCAGAATTTTGCCGCAGTTGGTGCAATATTTTGAGGAGACGATCGTGAACCCGCCTGGGCACCCCAGAGGTGGACGCGTCTACATTGATGGCGCGTTCAACCTGTTCCGTCGTCTGCATCCAGAGGTTGTTACGTTGGTGAGCAATCCCAATTTATCGAGCCAAAAGGGGTCATGCAGTAACATAGCGTCGGGCGAGTGGTACGACCGTGTCCGGGTCACTAAACCTTTGGTCAATGCCAGCCGAGCGCTCCGCGATGAGCTATGGCGGGTAGGGAGTTTGCAGTAAGTCGTTGGACAGCAAACTATCTTAGAGCTTGCTAAAAAATAACGCCACACTTTTGGATCAGCTATCAGCTATCAGCTATCAGCTATCAGCTATCAGCTTTTCGCTGACGGCTGACGGCTGACGGCTACAGACCATGCTGTTATTTCTGTACAACTCCTTAGCACTTGTTTGCACTTGCCCGCTTGTGTAGATGGGTGCGTAACGAAATCATTCGGTTCGTAGTCTTTCGTCCTTTGACTTAGTGCCAGTCTCGCTCTCAACTGGCACAGACTAATTAGTTCTGGCACTCAGGTGTCATCGGACGACTTTGTGCTTGCCTTGCGTCCATTTGACGTGGCGATCGAATCAACCGCAATTCATTCTTATAGGAGTTTCTAATGCTGATTGATGCGTATACGCTGCCGGAGGATCACGTCGTTGAAACGGACATTTGTATTGTTGGCAGCGGTCCCGCTGGCATCAGTCTGGCTCGCGAATTTATCGGGTGCAATACCCAAGTATGTATGCTTGAAAGCGGCGGTCTGGACGCTGACCCACAGATACAAACTCTTACGCAGGCTAGCACAACGGGTGATTCCCGGATGTCACTGTTTTTAAGTCGTTACCGTCAGGTCGGCGGCAATTCTAATCAATGGGCGATTAAAATCGGCAACGGGCAAATGGGCGTGCGGTATGCACCCTTAGATGCGATCGATTTTGAGCAGCGTGATTGGCTGCCTTATAGCGGCTGGCCGTTTTCAAGAGCGCAGCTTAACCCCTACTATAAGCGTGCTCAGGCGGTCTGCAAAGCAGGTGTGCTGGATTATGAGGCGGATTGCTGGGAGAGCAAGGAGGTACGGCGGCTACCTCTGGATCGCGATCGCTTCACAACAACGATGTTCCAGTTTGGTCCCCGCAATGTCTTTGCTCAGGAATATCGGCAGGCATTAGCTCAAGCAGACAACATTACGCTTTACTACAACGCGACCGTTGTGGAACTTGTGGCGAATGAAGCCGCTAAAACCGTCACCCGTGTTCGCGTGACAAACCTTCAGGGCAGCCACTTTACCGTTGCCGCAAAAGTGTTTATCTTAGCCCAGGGTGGGCTAGAAAATGCTCGCTTGCTACTTGCATCCAATCAGCAGCAGACGTGCGGTTTGGGCAACCAGCATGACCTCGTGGGTCGCTTTTTCATGGATCATCCGTTGGTTGGCGGAGGGATGTTCAGACCCAACAACCCTAAACTGTTTGACCAGATGGCGCTCTATGATTTGCGGCAGGTGAATCAAGTGCCAGTGATGGGCAAGCTGACTCCAGCAAAAGCCCTCATGCAGCAGGAACAGTTGCTAAACGTGGGTGTTTTGCTGTTTCCTAGACCCAGTTTGCGACAGTTGAAGGCGATCGCCTCCTTCAAGTGTCTGCTCGAAGAGCTGGTTGATGGTAACCTGCCAGCTCAAATTCCTCAACAGTTGCTCAAGACACTTCAGGGACTCGACTATGTTGTGCTGGCTAACTACTTGGCAGCTAAGCATAAGCAGTCACTTTTGCACGGCTTTGGACGTGGGGGTTGGTCAGAGTTAGCCAACAATCAGCGTCGCTTCAAACAGTTTCAGTTGTTCTATCAGGTGGAGCAGGCTCCCAATCCTAGTAATCGCGTCACGCTGAGCGCCGATCGCGATCCGCTTGGGTGTCAAAAGCTTGAGTTGCACTGGCGATGGGGTGAACTGGATGCGAGCAGCATTCGCCGCACCCACGCACTGTTAGCCGCAGAGCTTGCTCGATCGGGCTTGGGTGAGCTTTTGTTAGAAGACCCTACTCGTGAACCGCAAGTCTTGACGGGCGGAGTGGCTCATCACATGGGCACAACTCGAATGCATGTTGATCCCAAGCAAGGCGTTGTGGATGAACAATGCCGCGTGCATGGAATTGACAACCTGTTTGTGGCTGGCAGCTCTGTGTTTCCTACAGGAGGCTATGCCAATCCGACACTAACCATTGTGGCGTTGTCTCTGCGACTAGCCGACCATGTTCAACAAAGGCTGCACCAGACACAGCGAACTGTGGTTGAGGTGATTTGAAAAGCAATGCAGCAGACTTCCTGCATGAATCAGATTTCACTTCCTTAGCGCCCAAAGCTCGGGGGAACCGAGCCTTAGCCTCCCTAAAACTGTAGCCCGATCGAGCATTCAACAAAGGGCGACGGTGAGGGTTTAGTCTTTGCGCAGGAGGTCTAATGGATTTCACCTATTAGCCTGTAATTGATTGCAGGGTAGGTGAGGGCGCTTGCAGAAAGAGTTTGCCCAGTCAAGCAACACTGCCTCTGTAACTGTATTTTCTAAATGCATCTACAGAGACTTTTTATGGAGGCACGATCGCACACGCTTTTGCAGGTTTGGGGATTGTGGCATAAATTGAGAGCGGGAAGACACTGTCGAGCAACTCTCACCCACAGCCTTATACTGATAAGCCGCTAACGCCTGCCATGAAAGGTTTCTTTGTCAGCGACACCGGAAACGATCGCGCCTGGGCAGAATGGGTGGCGTAGGTGCTGTAGGAGGCTGGCTACACGGTAGTCATTCAGGTATGGGACTTTCGCCCCGGCGGTAACTTTGTGCTGGATATGCAGAGAGCCGCGATCGACGCAACGAGGACGATCGCTATTCTCTCAACACTCTACCTGGAGAAAGCATTTCCACAGCCAGAGTGGGCAGCAGCGTTTGCCCAAGACCCAACCAGCGCTCAGCGCAAACTCATCCCAGTCAGAGCCGAGGACTGCCATCCACCCGGACTATTAGCACAGATTATCTATATCGATGTCTTTAACTGCGAGGAAACGGAGGCACAGCAGCGGTTACTTTCCGCAGTAACGGAGGGACGCATGAAACCTGCTCAGCGTCCCCGATTTCCAGGCAAAGTACCAGAGCGACTTGTACCAAACCATGTGCCTTTTCCGGGAGTTCCTACAATCAATCCTCAATTGGTTAGCTCAACCAGTTCACTGACAATCAGCGTAACGCCCTGGCAGCGACGACAACTAGAGGCACGACGAGAAACACTACTACCAGAGTGGAGGCTTCGCAGTCAGAAGCTGAAGCAACTGCGGACAGCATTGGCGATCGCAACAGACCCATCCACCAAGTTCCAGTTAGAACAGCAAATTCAAGCCGAGGAAGCGCACTTGACACAGTTAGCAACAGAACTTGATACCTTTGAATAAGTAAGCGGTTACCTGAGCTTGTGGATTGCGCGATCACCCCCTTCCCGTCGCGCTTCAAGCGCTGCTACTAGACAACATGCGCTAAATTCGATATTACAACGTGCATACAGACTTTTGACAGAGAAGATTTCTGTCCATAAGCATAGGGCATGTTACAAGTAACAATTGGAACCAAGTTACTCGTCCGGTTGATCAGAATGAACCCAGATGATCTCGAATCGCAAGCGGTATCAATCCTGGAATTGCTTGTGCATGTTTGACTCTTTGGGCATGGTGTTCAAGGCAATCAGTTCTACGACAGAATATTTGCCTGATTCTTTCCCAGTGCCCCGTTCTCTGGCAGTGCATCAGTAACGCGCTACTAGCTGCTGGTCGTCAGAAGCCTCAAGTGAAAAAATGCTTTACTGTGTTGGGGAAATGTCCTGGTAATAAATCAATGCCGATCGCAGATTTTAGTAGATAGATTGCCAGAAGAATGAATGCGCTAACTGTTAAGTTTGCTCCTAGCAAAATGATGACGATGGCGATCGTATTGCCAATCTGAGTCATGACGCGAGGAAGATATCTTCGCTGTTTGGCACGTCGATCTTTGCCAATAAAGAGCACTACGTAAAAACGGGAAACAATTAGATCAATGACAAAGCGCAGATCAACCAGCTTGGCAGATGGTTTAGGCATTGCTTCACTCAAAATCTGATGAAAGGCATCTAATTGCTCTGGTGTCAGGCTTTCTCGAATTGGCGAGGCAAGTTTTGACAAATAATAACTGGGTGTATGCGATGAGTAGTCAGAGCGATTCACCATTATTTCCTGTGTCTAAATTCCTACGTTTAAAGAGGCTATGGCAGCAAAAATCTGCTGTACTGTCCCAGGCTGAAACCAAGATTTGCCACGATCGCCAGCAAGCAAACCGTTTTTGTTCTGTTCCAACCGTTTGAGCGGAGAAATTGCTGAGTGAACGCCAGCTTGAACGTTAAAACCGTTGTTAAGAGCCAATTCAATAAAAGTTCAATTGCCCAATCCTGAGCGGGCGAGAGAGATGTATTACCCCCTACCAAAAACACTGCTTCACGGTGGAACAGTGTTGCGATCCAGAGCACACCGAGACCACAAACGATCGATCCGGCGATCGCGCCAACGCCAGCCCAAGCAAGGTAGAGCACAATAGCTTCGATGATCACCCAAATAGCAAAGGACGCGTTGTAGCTAATCAGCACCCAGCCTGCCATCCCACAGCCACAGAACAGCGTTAGCAATCGTACATTGGTTTCTCGGACGCTGCTTGACGACACTCTAAATTTCATTTGTCGGTCTCATTAGGCTATAACGCTTCTTCAGTGTTCCCAAAGATGCTGAAGAGAACGAGATTGTAGTGAGCATCTATGGAATCGTTTCGGACGCAACAGCAAAATTGTTGCTGTTGCTTGATGGTAAACCCGCTCCTACAGGTGTCTGCCGCGATCGCAATTTAATCTGGCATGACTGTAAAGGCTGTCTAAAGCCAATCATCAGAACGTGATAGCTGGCGGGTGATTGGCTACGAGGATCACCAAAAGTTGCGATGTACGTCGGTAATTTCCGCTTCCATTTCGGGAAACGGTCCCCAGACTTGGATGGCTTTTTGACCGCGATCGAACACGTCACGACATGGGAGATTCAACGTTGGATTCGCCTCATGATTGCCCGTTAATTCGAGCAACCGTGTCTCCGCAATGCCGTATACAAGGCGACCAACGTTTGCCCAGTACTGCGTTCCAGCGCACATCGCACAAGGTTCAGCCGTTGTATAAAGCGTGCAGCCCCAGAGGTAGTCCGATGAAAAATTGAGCCATGCCGTCCGAATCAGTACCGCTTCTGCATGATTGACCGTATCCACATTGCCCTGTTCCAACAGTACCGTTTCGCGATCGGGTGCCACTAACAGCGCTCCAAAGGGGTGATGCCCAAACTGACGCGACCGTATCGCCAGCTGATTTGCCCGCCGCAGATGCTGAATCATTTGTTCCTGCGTTGGCTCAGGCGGCATAGGCTACTCCGTCAACGCAACGGTCCACCTAAAATGGTCTTGGCGATGCCGTCGATCGTCTGTGTCCCATCGTCATACTTCAGCTCTTCGTACCACTGTTGAGTTTTTTCGGGATCTTTGCCATGAATCATGTCAGCGCGTTTGCGGGCACGCGTGATGATATCGGCAACGCGATCCTTTCGCTCTGCCTCATAGCGCTTGAGAGCATCGGCAACGCTGAGGTTGGTCGTTTTCAGATAGTTAGTGAGTACGAACGCATCCTCGATCGCCTGACTGCCGCCCTGCCCTAAATCGGGAGCAGTACCGTGTGCCGAATCGCCCAACAGTGCCACGCGACCACGCACCAGCGTTTCTAACGGCTCAATGTCGTGAATGAGCACACGGTTGGTTTTGGTCGGTTCCAAGCGTTGAATCAGCGCCTGCACGGGTAGTGCCCAACCGTCAAAGAAGTGCTTTAGCTCGGCACGAATGTCTCCCGCATCCTGTGCCTGTTCCTTTGGCATCGGCACATCAAAAAAGAAGTAGAAGCGATCGTCTGCGATCGGCATCAACGAGGCGCGTTTGTGCTCACCCACGTAGATCACCCAGCTCGTTTTGGGCGCGAGATCGTCTGTAGCAGGCACTAGACCGTTCCAGTTGACATAGCCGACATAGCGGCGATCGAGGGGATGCCCTACTACATAAGGACGTAGGCGCGAGTGGGTGCCATCTGCTGCCACCAGTACATCGCCTGTGGCGCTACTACCATCCTCAAAGAGAGCGGTGACGCTGTCAGCATCCTGCTCAACACCCACACACTTTGCACCCAGTTGTACATTTTCGGTGCCAAGCGCTTGCAGCAACATCTGCTGAAGTTCTGACCGCGCTACGGGATACGGTCGCTGCCCAACCTGCTCAATTAACGGCAACAGGCTAAAGTCGTTCAGCGTTTCCCCAGTGTGACGGTGATAGGACATGCGATCCATCTGTCCACCAATGCTGGCAATCTCGCTGGCTAACCCCAGATGATTCAACACTTTTACTCCGTTTGACCAGAGCGAAATGGCTGCTCCCGCAGGACGCAGTTCGCTGACGCGATCGTAAACTTTAACGGTGTAGCCCGCTTGCTGTAAGGCAATGCCTGTGGTCAAGCCACCCATCCCGGCACCGATGACGATGACCCTCAGGCTATCCATAACGCGCTCCTCCCAATACTTTCAAAAGACTCACAACTACTCCCAAAAAACTGAACTCTACGATACAAAATCCACCACCTGGATGATGTGTTTCTCAGCTTACCGTCTTACTCTAAAACCATTGGTCTAGGCGCGATTGATCAACATTTCGCTATCCCAGCCACACACTAACGCAAAGTGTGGGTGCGAGGCATAACGTTAATGACTTAAACCGCTAGGGATGGGAGTTTTATGAAACTACAATGGCAAGCTTATAAAGAATTGGAACTGATTCCTGACTCTGCACCGGAACCAAAGACGAATCGCTTAAATGGACTGTTACTTAATTACTTCTGGCGATCGCTCATTAATGCCCTTGCGCAAGAGCACTTTTATGAACAGCGACGAGACTATTTTGAACGATGCTGGGCGATCGACTACACCGATCCTTACACAACAGGGCACGCAGACCAACTCAAAAAGCTGCTAACGCTCATGAATTAGCATGAGACATTAGGTGAAAGAGTGAAAAACAGCGACCATTAACCCGTAGCCGAGAAATACCAATAACGTACCGATGAGGTCAAGCCTGGTCGTCGTTTGCTGCGGTTTGAGCCAAAAACTGAGTAGCCATGTCACCGATGGCATCACCGCCCATGTCAACAAAGAGCAACTGACCAAATTGCTCACAAACATTTGATACGGCTGTGCCCACGTTTCCATCAGCCGCAGTTTAGAAAACAGTAGCGTTTCCACCATCACCGTTGGATACAGCCCAAAGAGAACCGCAAAATTCTGTTTCCAGGCAGGTGGATTTGAACGCTTATCATTGGCATCAACGCGTTTAGAAAACCAGGCTTCCAAGCCCGTCAAGCCATTGCCAATATGATAACGATAGGCACCAAACCGTCGCTTTCCCAGGCTGATGAGACGATGGCGTGTATCTGAATCGAGCCACTGACTCAGGTTCGCAGGCGTGTCGAAATGCACCACGACATACCACTTATCTTGCGCTCCTTGAATGGCTGGAAAAACATCGGTTCGCAGGTAACCTTCAAACTCAGTCAAGCCCGATCGAATATCTGCCTGCCACTGCCGAAACTCTGACTCCTTTTTAGCAGGGATGCGATCATACTCAATCACAATGCTGCTATTGGGCACTGGCTCAACTTGATTAGTCATACATAGAGGATGAATAGAGGTGGCGAGAGCAGCAGTAGATCGCTTTACAGCAGGCATGGTTGGAATGTACCACTGTAGCTTGATGCAGTTTAGAGCAGGATCGGTATTCTGTGGATAGCCCCTACACTAACGCCATGCCCGTCAGCTCCCCTCAAAACGCCAACAAACCCTCGGCGCTTCAACGCATTCGTCTCGTTACCCATCTGCTCGAAAACGCGATCGCCATTCCTGGCACCCGCATTCGGTTTGGGCTTGATCCAATCTTGGGATTGCTGCCTGGTGCAGGCGATTTTCTCGGCGCTGCTGTTTCTGCTTACATTGTTATTGAAGCGGCTCGGTTTGGTTTGCCGCGAGAAACCTTGGTGCAGATGGTGACAAATCTGGTACTCGATTCGGTGGGTGGTTCACTGCCCGTCTTGGGCGATGTGTTTGATGCGACCTGGAAAGCCAATAGCCGCAACTTGGCACTTTTAGAAGCCCATGTTGCCACGCCGTTACCCACTAAAGCTGCCGATCGCCGCTTCGTCATCTTGATTGTTCTTGCACTGATCGTACTGCTGATTGGCATTGCTGCCGTTGCGACGCTGCTGATTACTTGGCTAGTGAAGACGATATCTGGGTAGCTGTAGACTGCGATCGCGGCGTGGCGATCGGCTGATTCTGTAACACCATTGTCGTGCTGGTATTGCACTCAAAACCAATGCGTTTGTAAAACGACTGCTGATGCGTTGTCATCAGATAAATACGCTCAACGCGACTCATCTTGGGATGGCTCAACACTGTCTGGACGAGCTTCCGTCCCAGTCCGGCACCCTGATACTCAGGATGAATCACAACATCCCAAATAGTGGCGCGGTAGACACCATCAGAGGTCGCTCTGGCAAAACCAATTAGATAATCGTCATCCCAGGCGGTAATGACGGGATCACTATTGGCGATCGCCAGTGCCATATCTTCAGCGGAGCGATCGGCTGCCCAAAAAGCAGCAACCTGGAAGAGCGCCTGAAGCTGGATCAAATCCACACGCCTCTGTGCAGCAAATCGAATCTGACGACAATCCATTCAGATATCACTGTAATAACGTTTGTTGCTTTAACATAATCTAACTTCACGTTACCGAATTTCATCAAAGGCGACATTGTCTGCTCAAAGGGAACTCGTTGCCACAATTTAGACTCTTACATCATGAAAGCTTGACCTCTGCCAGCTAGAATACACAAAGCAGTTATCAGCCTCCGGTTTTGCGGTTTGCTGCCATTTGCCCAAAACCTAACGCTCATAACTCAAACATTCTCGTTTCTCTATGCCCCATCCTGTCCGCCAACGTTCTCGTGACGCGCTCCTCCGATTGACTGATCGGTGGCACTTACGCAAGCGAGGACGATCGCTCATCGTTTTGCTGCTTTTGCTGCTGACTTGGAGCCTTTGCCTGGGATGGGGACTGGCGCAAGCAAAAGAACCGCGCGCGATCGCACCAGTTGCACAGCCCCTGCCAGCATCAACGGCTGTACAGCCGATCGGCACCGTTGACGCTATACCAAAAGGCTTCAAGCTCGGTCAGGACATCTATCTTGAGAATTGCGCGAGCTGCCACATCGGCATACCGACACAGGTCATGCCCACCGAAACCTGGCGACAGCTGATTCAAGATTCCCAGCATTACGGTGTCCAGATTCAGCCGCTCGTTGCCCCCAACCTGCAAATCGTCTGGCAATATATTCGTACCTTCTCACGCCCTCAGTCCGCAGACGAAGACATTCCCTATCGAGTCTACCAATCGCGCTACTTCAAAGCCTTGCACCCCAAAGTCAAGCTACCGACGCGAGCCGGACTGAGCAGTTGTCTCTCTTGCCATCCCGGCGCTGATAAATATGACTTCCGCAGCCTCACGGCTGAGTGGCAGAACGCGCCTTAGGAAAGGCTGAGGGCTTAAAGTATAACTAGCGCGATGTGCGACTTTCCTGAAACGCCTGCTGAGACACCCACCCTTCGGGAAGCAAGCTACACCCTAGCCCTCTTCCAGAAGGAGAGGGAACTGAAAAGTCCGAAAGCCCTTCTCCGTAGGGAGAAGGGTGGGGATGAGGGCAAATTTACTTGCACATCGCGTTAACTACTAAGCCTTTAGCCTTGCCAACCCCGCCTCACTTCTAATTGCGGTGATAGGATTAAGGTAGACCAAGCTAATGCTTTAGAGACACGTCTCAGAGGTATGTCCTGACGATTCGAGGGCTTACTAGGCGTAATCAAGGCATCGTATCTTTAGATTATTGAACACACTTTCCAGGACTAGGAACCGTTTATCTTTCTGCCATGCTTAAGACTCTGCTGGGCGATCCCAACGTACGCAAACTCAAAAAGTATCAACCGCTCATTACTGAGGTTGCCTTACTGGAAGCGGAAGTGCAGCCGCTGTCTGATCAGGAACTACAGGGCAAGACAGCCGAGTTTAGACAGCGCATTGAAAAAGGCGAATCGCTAGACGATCTGCTGCCCGAAGCGTTTGCAGTTGTTCGAGAAGCAGCCAACCGCGTATTGGGGATGCGTCACTTCGATGTGCAGGTGCTGGGTGGCATTCTCTTGCACGATAACGAAGGTGGACGGGTCAAGGGACACCTTGCCGAGATGAAGACGGGGGAAGGTAAAACTCTGGTTTCAACGCTGCCAGCCTATTTAAATGCGATCGCGGGTAAAGGCGTTCATGTGGTGACGGTGAATGACTATCTGGCACGGCGCGATGCCGAATGGATGGGACAGGTACATCGCTTTTTGGGCTTGAGCGTCGGGCTGATCCAGCAAAGCATGAGTCCTGGCGATCGTCAGCGTAACTATGCGTGCGATATCACCTACGCCACCAACAGCGAACTGGGATTCGACTACCTGCGTGATAACATGGCAACCGCCATGGCAGATGTCGTGCAGCGTCCGTTTAACTATTGCATTATTGACGAGGTTGATTCCGTTCTAGTTGACGAGGCTCGCACGCCGTTGATCATTTCTGGTCAGGTTGAGCGCCCCAGTGAAAAGTACATGCGAGCCGCAGAAGTGGCTGCTTCCCTTACCCGCAAAGCAAACGAAGACGATCCTGACAATCACTACGAAGTCGATGAAAAACAGCGCAACGTCATCCTTGCGGACGAGGGTTTTATTGCCTCAGAGCAGTTCCTGGGCGTGACGGATTTGTTTGACCCACAAGATCCCTGGGCGCACTACGTTTTCAATGCCATCAAGGCGAAAGAACTGTTCATCAATGACGTGAACTACATCGTCCGCAACGACGAGATCGTGATTGTGGATGAGTTCACTGGACGGGTGATGCCGGGTCGGCGTTGGAGTGATGGTTTGCATCAGGCGATCGAGGCAAAAGAGCGCGTCGAAATTCAGCCCGAAACCCAAACGCTGGCGACGATTACCTATCAAAACTTCTTTCTGCTGTACCCCAAGCTGGCAGGCATGACGGGGACGGCAAAAACTGAAGAAGCAGAATTTGGCAAAATCTATAACCTGGAAGTTGCTACGATTCCCACGAATCGCCCCACAGGACGACGCGATCTGTCTGACGTAGTTTACAAAACTGAAGACGCAAAATGGAACGCGATCGCCGAAGAATGCGCTCAAATGCATGAAGTCGGTCGTCCTGTCCTCGTTGGCACCACCAGCGTAGAGAAGTCCGAACTGCTGGCAAAGCTGCTGCAAGACCGCAATATTCCCTTTAATCTGCTCAATGCGAAACCAGAGAACGTGGAGCGAGAATCGGAAATTATCGCTCAGGCAGGGCGCAAAGGTGCGGTGACGATCGCCACCAACATGGCAGGTCGCGGGACAGACATTATCCTCGGTGGTAATGCCGACTACATGGCACGTTTGAAGATCCGCGAATACTTCATGCCCCGGATTGTGCAGCCAGAAGACGAAGATACGTTTGGTGTCACCGATGTCCCAGCACTGGCAAGCCGTGGCGGTGGGCAGGGCTTTGTGCCTGGTAAAAAGGTCAAGTCCTGGAAAGCCTCGCCCCAGATTTATCCGACGCAGCTTTCTAAAGAAGCGGAGCAACTCCTGAAAGCCGCTGTCGATGTTGGTGTGCAGCAATACGGTGAGCGATCGCTGTCCGAACTAGAGGCAGAAGATCGCGTTGCGGTTGCCTGCGAAAAAGCCCCTACTGACGACCCCGTCATCGCAAAGCTGCGCGAAGTCTACAACCTCATTCGCCATGAATACGAAGCGTTTACCAGCCGTGAACACGATGAAGTGGTGCAGTTAGGTGGCTTACACGTCACTGGTACAGAACGACACGAATCGCGTCGGATTGACAACCAGTTGCGCGGTCGGGCAGGGCGGCAGGGCGATCCTGGTTCCACCAAGTTCTTTCTGAGTCTGCAAGATAATTTGCTGCGAATTTTTGGTGGCGATCGCGTTGCGGGCTTGATGAATGCCTTCCGTGTCGAAGAAGACATGCCGATCGAGTCAGGGATGCTCACGCGATCGCTGGAAGGCGCTCAACGCAAAGTTGAAACCTACTACTACGACATTCGTAAACAGGTCTTTGAATACGACGAAGTGATGAACAATCAGCGTCGTGCCATTTATGCCGAACGTCGCCGCGTTTTAGAAGGGCAAGACCTGAAAGAGCAAGTCGTGAAATATGCTGAGCGCACGATGGATGACATTGTCGAAGCAAAAGTCAACCCCGACTTACCTCCAGAAGAATGGGATCTCAAGAGCCTGGTCAGCAAAGTGCAGGAATTTGTTTACTTACTGTCTGACTTAGAGCCGGATCATTTGGCAGAGATGACGGTCGGCGAAATCAAGACCTTCCTGCATGAGCAAGTCCGCATTGCCTACGACCTTAAAGAAGCACAAATCGATCAGATTCAACCCGGACTGATGCGCCAAGCTGAACGCTTCTTCATCCTCCAGCGCATTGATACGCTCTGGCGCGAACACTTGCAGCAGATGGATGCTCTGCGCGAATCCGTTGGTCTGCGTGGCTACGGACAAAAAGATCCGCTAATTGAATACAAGAGCGAAGGCTACGAGATCTTCCTGGAAATGATGACCGAGATCCGCCGCGATGTCGTTTACTCGTTGTTCCAGTTCCAACCTCAAATGCAGCCTACTGCTGTCGCTTCAGAAGCCGTTTAAAGATCGATACCGCTTATGCCAAGCGTCTCAAGATGCTTGGCACAGCCTGGTTGGTTAAGGGTTTCTGCTTTGACTGTAAAGTTTTTTGCCAAGGCGAGTGCTTTGTGGCAAATCAAGTTCAAACGTTCACTCTATTAGGCAAGCTATTCACTTCACACCTCCAAGCAATGCTTCATGGGCTTTCGAGAAGCCGTAACTCATTTGCTGCTTACTTCGCGTCGAGTCTTACCCGACCACAAAGGCGCTGAGATCCAACCGAAAACGTTACTCTCGTTTTGGAAGGGATAAGTTGCTTGGCTTGAATGAGAACGGCAGGCGGCTGAAGGAACGCAGCGCTACCCCTTTTGCCCTGACGGAACGAGGCTTTTTTGCTTGGCAGTGTTCATGCAGCCTTGAGAGTTTGTCTCAAACTACAACCCGGATGTTTTGAGGCTTTAAGCCGTCAAGCCGCGATCGCACGTCACCTAGCGCACGACCATAAATAGAGTCTGATGGTACACTTGAACTCACTGGTTTGTCGCTTGTTTCGTCAGCTTTCAGATTTGTAATCCTCCAATCAGGGGAGTCTAATGGGCGAGGTCTTTTTTGGAAATCTGCTATAGGCTAGCCGCAATAACATGCTTTACCCGATGAACGATGGCATCTGTCTCCGCGAACAGAAATAGTGTCTAGAGCCTCAGCAAACCACCCCTTTCGGTTTGTTAGAGTACATCTCTCCCTAAAAATAGTGTGCAACAGGTAGTCCGGTTACGCTTTGCATTTTTACTTAATGAATAACCCCTATGAACCTTGAAGGGACAAACAAGAACCAAAACGCTCCGCCTTTACCACAGGAAGGGGGCGATGCGAGAAAGACTCGGGATGCCGAGCTAGACCCACAACCGCCTCGCAAGAGACGACGGCGTTTTCTCGTGCCTGCTTTAATTGCGTTAGCAATTCTAGGGGGTGTTGGCTGGATTGTGTTTAATCGGATTATTCTGCCGATACTTATTTTCACTAGCCTGAAGCCGCAACTGACGCAAGTGGAATTGTCTCAGCCCAAAACAGCGACGATCGCCGACAGCTCAGATTATGCTGCAAACCTTGATTCACGTCAGTCTGTTACCTTGCAACCACGAGTTTCGGGTCAGGTTGCAGCCATCTACGTGAAGGCAGGCGATCGCGTTGAAGCAGGCACACCCATTATTCAAATAGATGCAGAACAACAACGTGCACAGGTTGCCAGCCGGGATGCGGCAGTAGAATCTGCTGCCGCTGATATTTCGGTTGCCCAGTCTGACGTGGCAAGCGCCCGAGAGGCGCTGCGATCGCTCCAGGCAAGGCGGACAGCTAACCAGTCCGATGTGCAGTTCAATGATGCTGAATACAAGCGCTACCAGGATCTTTATGCCCAGGGTGCTAGCAGTAAGCAAGTGCTGGATCAAAGACTGAATGCGGTGCAAACGGCGCGCGCGACTCTCCAGCAGACAGAGGCTGATATACAGGCGCAACGGGCAGCCATTGCACGATCGCAAGCGACTGTTGCGAAAAATCAGCGTGCCCTGCAACAATCACAGGCAATTGTTTCGGAGGGACAAGCAGAGCTTCAGTACTACACCATCAAAGCGCCCTTTGCAGGAGTTGTCGGCAATATTCCAATTAAAGTCGGTGATTTTGTTGACAACGCTAGCCAAATGCTGCGTATCACTCAAAATGAACGGTTAGAAGTACAGATGCAAATTCCCCTCGATCGGGTCGGGGCATTACGACTGGGGTTGCCTGTACAGCTATTAGACGAACAGGGCAAAGCGATTCAAACGGGCAAGGTTTCCTTCATTGCACCAGATGTAGACTCATCCACCCAGTCGGTGCAGGCAAAAGCCGTATTTAGCAATTCTGGCAACCAATTACGCACGTCTCAATTTGCTCGCGTCCGAGTCATTTGGGCGACTCGTTCGGGTGTTTTAGTGCCGACGACTGCTATTTCGCGCCTGGGCGGTAAAGATTTTGTGTTTGTCGGTACGTCGTTCAAAGCATCTGGCTGTAAAGCAGCAGCAGCAGCAGAGGGTGCGCCACCACCGACTAACGTTGACCCTAACCAACTTGTTGCTGCTCAAAAGCCAATTAAGTTAGGCAAGATCATTGGCAATGAACAGGAAGTGCAGGAAGGTCTCAGCGCCAGCGATCGTATTGCCACCTCTGGTATTCTAAGCCTGCAAAATTGCCTTGTGATTGAAGCAGCCACTCCACCACCCAAGTAAGCGCCAACGAATGTATCTCGATCGGGCTACCCATCCATAGACCGTCGCCTTTTAGTACGCGATCACTGACAGCGGGCAGTTTCCTCAGGACACCTGTGCTTTATGATTCTCTCCATCTCTACTTTCTTTATTAAGCGCCCCATCTTTGCAACCGTTTGCTCGATCGTGGTAACGCTCTTAGGGATTGCGTGTATTCCAACGCTGCCGATCGCCCAGTATCCCGACATTGCGCCGCCGCAGGTAACGGTCACATCCAACTACATTGGCGCGAGTGCGGAAACCGTCGAATCAACCGTGACTAATATCCTGGAGCGAGAGCTAAACGGCATCAGTGACCTGCGGTATATCAAGTCCACCAGCGCTAACGACGGCACCAGCACCATCAACCTGACGTTTGGACTCGGTCGCGACCAGGATCTAGCGGCAGTAGATGTGCAGAATAAGGTTTCAACGGTGCAATCGCGTTTGCCGGGTCCTGTGACCCAAACGGGTGTACAGGTGGCAAAAGCAAACAGCAACTTCCTGCTGGCGATCGGGCTGTATTCCGATCGCGATGAGAAAACGGGACAAGACATCTACGACAGTACCTATCTCAGTAACTACGCTGACTTGTACATCGCCGATGCGTTGAAGCGGATTAAAGGTGTTGGTGGAGTACAAACCTTTGGTGAACGAAAATATGCGATGCGCCTCTGGGTTGACCCAGAACGTCTCGCAAGCCGTGGGTTGACACCTCAGGATGTGATCACAGCGCTACAAGAGCAAAACCTCCAGATTGGTGCGGGACAGATCGGGCAACCACCCGTGGACGATGGGCAGCAATATCAATACGCAGTCACGGCTCAGGGGCGCTTTAAAAACGCGGAGGAGTTTAACGACCTGGTTGTAAAAACAACTGATACTGGCACTTTAGTCAAGTTACGGGATGTCGGTCGAGCCGAACTGGGCGCTGAAAACTATGGTTCTGTACTTCGCTTCACACCGAGCGATCGCATTACTCACCAGGGCATTGGGCTAGGCATCAATCAACAGTTTGGCAGCAATGCACTGGAGGCGGCTCAAGCTGTTAAAGATGAGATGAAGCGTCTCTCGGAAAGCTTTCCGCCGAACATGCGCTATGCTGTTGCGTTTGATACGACGACTTTTATTGAAGCGGGCGCAGAAGAGGTTGTTGTCTCGCTGATTTTGTCGATCGGGTTAGTGGTACTCATTATCTTTGTCTTCTTACAGAGCTGGCGATCGGCGCTCATTGCCTCAATTACCATTCCAGTCGGTTTACTCGGCACCTTTGTCTTTGTGAAGCTGTTTGGTTTCTCCATCAACACGCTGACTCTCTTTGCCTTGACGTTAGCCACTGGGTTAGTCGTGGATGATGCGATCGTCATTGTGGAAGATATAACCCGACGCATTCAGGAGGATGGGATGCGACCGTTAAATGCGGCAATTGCTTCCATGAACGCGTTGACGGGCGCGGTGATTGCCACCTCCATCGTGCTGATGACGGTATTTGTGCCCGTTGCCTTTTTCCCTGGCACAACCGGGCAGCTTTACAAGCAGTTTGCGCTGACGATCGCCTTTTCAGTGGGTGTTTCATCCTTTAGCGCGATCATTCTTACACCAACCCTGTCGGCGCTGTTGCTGCGACGCGGACAGATGCCCGATAACTGGTTCTTTAATCGGATTAACTTAGCCATTGATGGCACTCGGCATCGCTACATCCGTTCGCTTGATGGTCTGACACGGCGTAAGGGACTGGTCGTTGGGCTGTTTGCAGGCGCACTGGCACTGACGTACTGGGTCTATACGATCGTGCCGGGAGGGTTTATCCCCGATGAAGATCAGGGCTACTTCATCACGATTGTCCAGGCACCAGAAGGCGTATCGCTCAATTACACCCGTGATGTACTGGAGAAAGCCGAGACAATTCTGAAGCAGCAGCCAGAAATTGAAAACATTTTTGCGGTCGGCGGCTTTAGCTTTAGTGGTGCAACCCCCAACAACGGCTTGATTTTTACCACTCTCAAGCCCTGGGGCGAACGTAAGCAAGCTGAACAGTCTGTAACATCCATTATTGGCGGCTTTTTCCCAAAACCATCGGGTCTGTTCCCCAAACTGCTAGGCATTAAAGAAGCAACGGTAATCCCCGTCTCGCCACCAGCCTTGCAGGGTGTGGGCAACTTTGGTGGCTTTGATTTTCAACTGCAAGATCGGACAGGGTTAGGTTTTGATGTGCTTGGCGAAAATCTCAACAAGTTTATGGGTCGTGCCGCTACCTATCCATCATCCGACAAACCTCAACTGACAGGGTTGAGACCAACGTTCAATGCCAACACACCGCAAATCTCGGTAGAGGTTGATCGTACGCGGGCAAATCAACTCCAGGTACCGTTAGAAGATATCTTCAACACGCTGCAAACGTCATTGGGTTCAACTTACGTCAACGACTTCAACCAGTTTGAACGCACCTATCGGGTTTATGTGCAGGCGGACAAGCAGTTTCGCTCAAACCCAGAGGACATTAAGCGGCTGTATGTGCGATCGCAAACGGGCAGAATGATTCCGCTTAGTAACCTGGTGACGATTACTCAGACGATCGGTCCGTCCATCATCACTCATTACAACCTGTATCGCTCTGTCGAAATTACAGGGGCACCGGCACCCGGCGTTAGCTCTGGGCAAGCGCTACAAGCAATGGAAGCGGTAGCGAAAGAAACGTTACCCAGGGGCTTTGGTTATCAATGGTCTGGGTTGTCGTTGGAAGAAATTGAATCTGGCGGCAGTGCCATCTTTATCTTTGCGCTGGGGGTTGTTTTCGTCTATCTGACTCTGGCAGCTCAATACGAGAGCTACATTGATCCCTTCATTATTCTGCTGACGGTGCCGTTGGCAATTCTGGGCGCGTTGGTTGCTATTTTGCTGAACGGCACGGCTAACGATGTTTACACTCAGATTGGCTTTGTCATGCTAATTGGGATGGCAAGTAAAAACGGTATTCTCATCGTGGAATTTGCGAACCAGCTCTATGAGGAAGGCTGGAGCATTACAAAAGCAGCCGTGGAGGCCTCGCAAGAGCGACTACGACCCATTTTGATGACTGCAATCTCTGCCATTGTGGGTGCTGTTCCCCTTCTGATTGCAACCGGGGCGGGTGCTGCTGCTCGCCGATCGTTGGGAGCGGCGACCGTTGGCGGGATGTGCGTTGCCACTATCCTCAGTCTCTTTGTTGTGCCAATCCTCTATATCGTTATCAAAACGGCTGAAGCGCGGTATCGACGCGGACCCTACAAGCCAAAGCTCGCGGATGTCCCGGATACTGATCCCGATAGTTCTCTTCCAACCAGTAAGGAAGTTCCGTCTAAGCAGCGTTAGAGATTGTTTGGAGCGTCTTTGGTAGTTAAAACCGCGACTACGTAAAAAAATCCCCCGACGCAGACTACCGAAAGACAAGGCTATAACCTACGTTGGCGGGCTATAGCCCTTCGAGCATGGTTACGCTAGTGTCCGTGTAGCTGTGTAAAGCCTTTGTCAGCAAAAAAAGCGAAGCATCTCTGTTGGTGAAGCTACAGGGTTTTGACTTTTCAAACATCTTCTTGGGTACGGAAGCTATGTTAAGCAGGCGAATCAGTACCTATCTGGCGAAGTTACGACAAAGCAACGGTCTCTAATTGCAAAACTATCTTAAAGATTAGCCTCAGCATCCTGATAGCGATCGCTTTGTCTGTAGAAAGGAGAGGTTAGTTAGGCATTTGCATAGGTTGATGACTTCTTTGACGGCATCAGCCTTCAAAGAACTTAACAAATGGTGTGCTTTTGCTTGCGTTCATGAGTGTAAAAAATGATAGACCAAAAGACTTTTCTTCAGGCAGGCTGCCTTCTACAGTCTTGTAGCCCTGTTGCGAAGATTCTTACCGTTACTTTAAGAAGGCTTCTGACGATCGCCGTCTTTACACCTGCAACAATTGTCCTTTTTACCGCTCATCCTCTAAGCGCTCAGGCACAGAGCTGTGCGACTTCGTATGAGCCTGGCGCACTGTCGCAGCGCACCAAGTCAGGCTTGTTAGACAGCAGAATCGGACCGATCAAAGTCATCAATAACACCGAAACGGCGACGGTCATTTCGCTCTACCATCCTGATGCGCCCAAGCGGATCTTTAAGTACTGGTACGCCGAACCAGGCAAGAGCTATCTATTAGGTGCCGATAACTACACTAGCGATTGGGGCATTCAAGTGGATGAAGGTCCCATTTGTGTTGTAGGGCGTGTCGCTAGTTGGGATGGTCGTGTGTTTACCACGTTTCCCAGTCGGTTGTTCATTGCCGATGCACCCACAGCCGCTGAACTGAGCGTTAGCAGAAGTCAAACGCTGGTATCAACACCACCGCTTCCGCAGCCCCCTGAAACCTATGAGGCGATCGCTAGCAGACAGATTATTCAGGGAGACGCACGGAATGGGCTGATTTCCTTACTGCGAGCTGCCGATCTGTATCGGGCAAGTGGGCGCGGAAAAGAAGAACAGCGCGTACGCGATCGCATTCAGGAGATTGGTAACACGGGCAAAGCCTCTGTATCAAAGCCTTAGAGGACGTTTTAAAAGTCCGTATACTTGTAGCCTTGGCGACTGAAGTCGCGGCTACACGGACAAAACCTGCCGTCGCAGGTTATAAAGCCCTCGCGTTTCGGTAGTCCGTGTCGGCGGACTTTGTTTACGTAGTCGCGGTTTTAACCGCCAGACGCTTTTCAAACAGCCTCTTAAGACTCGATCGCAGCGATTGCCGCTAGTATTGTAGTTGCTAGCACCTTGCAATGGTTATCCTGCGCGCCTCGCCATGTCTTCCAAGCAAAAGCCTATTAATACCTCTTCTACAAAACCCGCCGATAAAGGGCGGATTGTTTACTCTGAGTTTGGCAACGCTGACAATGCTGAGGCGTTCAAACGAGCTGTCCCCGACCTGCCACCCAACCAGCAAAACCTGAGAGTTGAAGCCTCGCGGGCTGGACGGAAAGGTAAAACGGTCACGATCGTACGCGGCTTTCAAGCCAATGCAGACACTTTGACAGAGTTGCTCAAACAGCTCAAGGCGCACTGTGGTGCTGGCGGTACGCTGAAAGAAAACGAGCTTGAAATCCAGGGCGATCATAAGCAAAAGGTGGTCGAGTTTCTGATCAAGCTTGGCTACAAAGCAAAAAGTAGTGGCGGCTAGAACCGTTGCAAGGACGCTACCGTCGTCTGGTGCCAAGAATTCCCCCTAACACACCCCGCACAATACTTTTCCCCTGAGAGCCGCCGATCGCTTGGGCTGCACTTCCAGCCAGGTTGACGAGGAACTTCTCACGCTCACGCGCCAGACGAGCGTCTTCCTTTGCCTCGGCTGCTGCCACTTTATCTGCCTGTTTTTGTGCCTGAGCAGCTTCTTTCTCAGCCTGTTGACGTTCCTTCTCTGCCAGCTTTTCAGCTTGAGCTTGAGCGGTAGCGGTGGCAGTTGCTTTAGCGGCTTCAGTTGCCTTCGCTTGCAGCAGCTCGTAAGCTGACTCACGATCTTCGATTGCTTCGTAGTGTCCGTACAGCACTGAGCCGCGAATCTGCTGCTGACGCTGTTGAGGGTCGATCGCGCCGATCTGACTCTGAGGTGGTAATACAAACGCACGTTCCACGATCGTCGGTATGCCTTCTGCATCCAGGAAAGACACCAGCACCTCGCCGATGCCCAACTCTGTAATGACCTGCTCGACTTTTAAGGATGGGTTGGGGCGGAAGGTTGTAGCAGCGGCTTTGACGGCTTTCTGGTCAAGTGGTGTAAAGGCGCGAAGCGCGTGCTGCAACCGATGACCCAATTGCCCCAGCACTTTTAGCGGCACATCGGTTGGATTTTGAGTGCAGAAATAGATGCCAACGCCTTTGGAGCGAATCAGCCGGACGACCTGTTCCAGCTTGTCTTGGAGGGCGCTGGAGGCATCAGCAAAGAGGAGATGTGCCTCGTCAAAGAAGAATACCAGCTTTGGTTTGTCCAGATCACCCACTTCAGGCAACTGCTCAAACAATTCAGAAAGCAGCCAGAGTAGGAAGGTAGCATACAGTTTGGGTGCCTGTATGAGCCGATCAGCGGCGAGGATGTTGACTACGCCGTGACCATTCGCATCGGTTTGCAGCAAATCCATGAGGTCAAGCGCGGGTTCGCCAAAAAACCGATCGCCCCCCTGCTGGTCTAAAGTCAGGAGACCTCGCTGGATTGCACCCACACTGGCAGCAGAGATGTTGCCATACTCCGTTTTAAAGTCTTTCGCCTTGTCGCCAACGAACTGTAAGAGCGATCGCAGATCTTTAAGGTCGAGCAGTAGCAGCCCCAAATCGTCAGCAATTTGAAAGGCAATGTTCAGCACTCCAGCTTGTGTTTCGTTCAGGTTGAGCAGGCGTGCCAACAGCAACGGACCCATCTCTGATATCGTGGTGCGTAAGGGATGACCCTGTTCGCCAAACACATCCCAAAACTCGACCGGGCAACTGACAAACTGAAAGTCTGGTAACTCAAGCTGCTGGATGCGATCGCGAAGCTTCGGCTTGTCACTCCCTGCTTGACTCAGACCAGACAGATCGCCCTTAACATCTGCCACAAAGACGGGTATCCCAATCTGGCTAAACCGTTCAGCCATCACTTGCAGTGTTACTGTTTTGCCCGTGCCTGTTGCTCCAGCAATCAAGCCGTGACGATTCGCCATCGCAGGTATGAGGCAACAACGGCTACTCTGGGCTGAAGCGGTTTTGGCAATGAGCAAGGAGTCGATCATGGCGGTTGGCGATCGCTGAAGAATCTCCTGAAATTATACAGAGAGAACGTCTGTGATGAATTTTGCGGGTGGCTTTGAGGCACCTTTTGAGGGTGATTAGCGTCAGCCTCTACAGCATCCGCATGTCTGATCAATGTGAATCAACGGTTTGCAAATCCGGTAGGGCATATGAGTCAACTTGAGCGATGGCTTCGACGGCTGGGCAATTTCGCAAAAGGGCATAACGGCTGGCGATCGCTACAAACGCGCTTGCGCTGGCTCTGTACTGGACTTGTCTTCTCGACCCTCTTCCTGAGCCTATCGCTGCATCGACTCAATCCAGCAGACGCTGCCATGCAGTTTCCCCTCTCCACCAGCGGTGCTCAAATCGTCGATGCCAGCGGTCAGCCTGTCTTGCTACGAGGCGTGAATTGGTTCGGCATCGAAACCGAAACACAGGTGCCTCATGGTCTCTGGGCGCGTGACTACAAAGAGATGTTGGCGCAAATCAAGAGTCTGGGCTACAACCTCATTCGATTACCGTATGCAGTGCAGAGCTTGCGTGCCTCCACTATCAGCGGAGTCGATTTCAGCCTTGGCAACAACCGCGACCTGCAAGGCAAAACGCCATTGGAAGCAATGGATCTGATCATTCAAGAAGCGCAGCGCCAGGGATTGATGATCCTGCTGGATAGCCATCGCCTGAACAATCAGCGGATTCCTGAGCTTTGGTATGGTGATGGGTTCACCGAAGCAGACTGGCTTGACACCTGGAAACTGCTGGCAACGCGCTATCAAAAGCAGCCCAACGTGATTGGAGCCGACTTGAAAAACGAACCTCACGGTCGCGCCAGTTGGGGCACCAATGACCGGGCAACCGACTGGCGGCTGGCAGCGGAACGAGCGGGTAATGCTGTTTTGGCGATCGCTCCCCACTGGCTCATCGTCGTGGAAGGCGTGGAAAAGAACGTCCCCGGACAACGGCTAACAGGGCACTGGCAGGGTGGCAATCTGGAAGGCGCAGGACGTTATCCGGTGCGCCTCAACAAAGCACGTAAGTTGGTTTATTCGCCTCACGAGTATGGTCCGGGTGTCTTCAACCAGCCCTGGTTTTCGGAAGCCGCCTTTCCAAAAAATTTGCTCAACCGCTGGGAAGTGGGCTTCAACTACCTTGCCAGTCGAAAGATTGCGCCCGTTCTGATTGGTGAATTTGGCGGACGACAAGTGGATGCTAGTTCTAAAGAAGGCATCTGGCAACGTCAGTTCGTCAATTTCATCCAGCAAAAAAAGCTGCACTTTGCCTACTGGAGCTGGAACCCCGACAGTAGCGATACAGGCGGCATCTTGCAGAATGACTGGCGCACGGTGGATCAAGCCAAGCAGCAATTGCTCAGCCAGCTCCTATCGTCGCTTGGAGCGCCACCGCTTACAGTAGCAGTGAGACCATCAGTACCGCCACTTTCCCCTACGGTCTTGCCGTCGCCCCGTCCTTCAGCCGCGATCGTGCCTTCCAGCTCTGATAGCAAACTACAGGTAGAAGCGATCGTGCAATCAGACTGGCAGACTGGGTTTTGTACCGCTATTCGAGTGACGAATCGTGGCAGCGCCAGCAGTCGCAACTGGCGGCTGAAGTTTCAGATGAACCAGGCAACCATCCGCAACAGTTGGAATGGCACGTTTGCCCGCCAAGGTTCCCGATACACGGTTGATCCACCCGAATGGGGACGGGTAATTGAGCCGAACCAGTCGGTTGACTTGGGCTTTTGTGCTGCGAAACGCGGTGCGGACTATCGGTTGAAGAAGCTGGCTGTTTCAAGTTTGTAAAAGAAGGCAGAAGGCAGAGGGTAGAAGGCAGAGGGCAGAAGGCAGAGGGCAGAAGCTAATACTCCTCACACCTCACACCTCACTTCTGCGAAGAGGCAGAAGGCAGGATTGGCTCAGGACTCAAAACGTTCTTTCTCTCTTTTCTTAAAGATGCCGAGTGCCAAACATTCAGATAAGCTGTATGCAGAGGAGCAGTTTTGGGAATTCTGCTTAAATAGGCTACAGTTTTGTCTGACAAGACTCGATCGCCCCTAACGGTCGCAACTCGATCTAACCCTGTGACCGACGCTGGTTTGCCTCTGTAGCCGATGCCCCACCCTGAGCCTCCCCAACGGGGAATGAAGGAAGTCCCACCATGCTTGTCTGTCCTCAATGCCAGTTTGAAAACCCCAACACCAACAAGTTTTGCCAGGAGTGCGGCACATCGCTGACTCAAAATACTTGCCCTGACTGTGATAGCCTTGTGCCTTTTGATGCAGTGCAGTGCCAGGAGTGCGGCGCGCTTGCAGGTGTCATCTGGTGGGCGCTTATAGTGGCTGACCCATCGCGAACAGATAAACTGCCTTCTATCACGGCTACGGCAACAGCGACGGCTGACGAGCCTTTGGAAAAGATTAGTAGCGAAGAATCTACCTATCTCGATCGCCGTCAGCGCTATCGGCTTTTGGAGGTATTACCGTCGCCAGATGAAGCCAAGATAGAAACGCACGTCCGGGTGTTGGATTGCCAGCCGTTTCAAATGTCGCTCTTAGAGGCGCTGGCAAAGCAAGGGGCAGACGAGTCGATCGGTCTTCCTCCAGGTGAGCGTCAAGCTGATGCGGCAGAGGGTGAGCCGATGTCATTAGCGGGTACTCGCTTGCCTTCAGTGCAGTCCATAGCAGTGCCTGCGATCGCTCAACCTTACCTGGCATTAGGCAGCAAATTTCATCAAGCTTTACCGATCATTCACGATGCGTGGCAGCAAGACGGGCAGCAAATTATTCTGTTAGAAGACCGGGCGCTCTTACCGCGACTCATTGATTTGTGGCTGGATGATGATCTTGCCTTGCCAGCCTTACAGCTATTGCATTGGCTCTACGAAATGGTAGAACTGTGGAGCGCGTTGGACGCATGGCACGCCTGCCGCAGTCTGTTAGAAATTGAAAACTTGAGGATAGACGAAGATCAGGCAATCTGTCTGCAACGCCTGTACTCAAACCTGCCGGATGTACCAGTGACCTTGCAAGATCTAGGGCAACTGTGGCAGACTTTGTTCGCTCAATCGCAGCGTACGCAAATTGGTGCCATCTATGTTCTGTTAGCCGATTTAGAGGCTGGCAAGCTAGAAACCGTAGCCGATGTGCGATCGCGCATTGAGGAAATTGCCCACGAACTCCAGGCAAACCAACCTGAAACCGAGATGATGCCCGATCTTGAGAACTTTGAACCGTCTGATGCCGCTATTAGCGATCCGATGAGCAACCCAGAACGATCACCTTCATCCAGCGCAGCAGATCTTAGTACAGCCGATGCCTCAACCCGTTTAGAAGTACCTCTTCCAGAGCCAACACTGCCGCCAGATGTAGAGAGCGACGGCGATAGTGATGATCTGCCAACGGTCGTTTTGCCCATGCAGTTGTTTAATCTGGAGGACGCTGGGCGGACGGACATTGGGCGGCAGCGAGATCACAACGAAGATTACTTTGGCATCGAAACCCAAACGGCAAAGCTTGAAAGCCCTTCTGGTAAGACAGTCCATGCCCGAAACCTCTACATTTTGTGTGATGGTATGGGAGGACATGCAGGCGGTGAAGTTGCCAGTGCTCTAGCGGTCGATACCCTGCGCCGCTACTTTAAAGAAAAGTGGCAAAGCACCCCCTTTTCTGACAGTACCGCGAACAAACTGCCTGGACCAGAGGTCTTGATTGATGCCGTGCAGCTTGCTAACAAAGCCATTTATGATGTCAATCAGCAAAATGCCCGCTCAGGCAGTGGGCGCATGGGCACAACGCTAGTCGTCTTGCTCATTCAAGATACGGAAGCGGCGATCGCTCATGTTGGTGATAGTCGCCTGTATCGCTACACTCGTAAACGGGGCTTGGAGCAGATTACGATCGATCACGAAGTGGGTCAGCGTGAGATCCAACGAGGCGTTGATCCTGATATTGCCTACGCTCGTCCCGATGCCTATCAGTTAACCCAGGCGCTAGGACCCCGCGATGAGCATTTCATTAAACCTGACATTCAGTACGTTGAGCTGAACGAAGATACCCTGCTGCTGCTGTGCTCCGATGGGCTAACCGACAATGATCTCCTGGAAACACATTGGCGCACTCATGTGGAGCCACTGCTCAGTTCGCAAGCCAATTTGGAGCAGGGCGTGACTCAACTGGTTGAACTGGCGAACCAATACAACGGTCACGACAACATTACAGCGATCGCAATCCGCGCTAAAGTTCGCCCCAATCTTGACCATTTACGTTAACATTTGGCGCTGTGAGTCGATCATTGACCGATCGCTAGACGGCTACTGTTAACTTTGAACAGCGCTGAGGATCGTGGATTTAATAAAGTAGGGTGTGTAAAGCCTACTCTTCGAGAAGCAAGCTATGGCATGGCTTCGCTAAAGGCAACGCCGTAGCGCCCCAAACGCTGATCGATGGGTACGTTACGTTGCACTTTTCTTGAATGCCGGAACGGCTATACGCACCCTACAGAATTACTTAGACAATCCGCAGCTTAGAGTCTAACGTCTAGAGTCTAACCTTCACATGGTCATCCTGACCCTCCTTCATCCTCAGCACAGAACTCCTCTCAGGCAGTGGAGTTTCAAAAGTGAACCGCTCATTCAGATTGGTCGTGCACCGGGAAACCATGTGATCCTCGACGATCTCTTGGTTTCTCGGCACCACCTGGATTTGCGTCAGATTGACATGCCTGCTGCTGCTATGTCTGAAAGGACTGTTTCGTGGCATCTGGTCAATCACAGTTCTAATGGCACGTATGTCAACGGCGCTGTGATGTCACAGGGGCTGATTTCAACGAATGCGTTGCTTCAGTTAGCGCAGGGTGGTCCGCTGCTGAAACTACAGATTCTGGCAGCAACAGGTGATGCATCAATGAATGTATTGGCGATCGCTAAAGCGCCCCAACTACCCGCCCTTCCTAAATCGCCACAGTTGAGCAGGCAGCAGAGGCAGCCCTGCACTCATGCTGGCAACCCACCCGATAACCTTTTTTGTGTGCATTGTGGCTTGCCCGTCAAGGTCGAGAAAACGATTCGTCAGTATCAGGTGCTGCGGGTGCTGGGTAAGGGCGGTATGGGCACGACCTACCTTGTGTGGCATCCGGACGTTATACCATCATCCGGGCAACCGCAGAATGCACTCCGGGTGCTCAAAGAGATGAATGCGGACATGGCTAAAATCCCCAAGGCGCAAGAGCTGTTTGAACGGGAGGCAAGCACCCTGCAAACGCTCAGCCATCCAGGTATTCCCCAGTTTTATGACTTTTTCGTTGAGGCAGGCAAAAAGTACCTGGTAATGGCGTTGCTGCACGGTCAAGATTTGGACAGGCGGATTCGCCAACACGGGGCTGTCTCTGGTCAGCAGGCGATCGCCTGGATGATTCAAACCTGCGACGTTTTGACGTATCTCCACACCCGCAGAACGCCAATCATCCATCGCGACATCAAGCCCGGCAACCTGTTAGTACAAACAGTCACTAACCGCATTGCAGTGCTGGATTTCGGAGCCGTCAAAGCAGTCGGCATCCCTTCTGGCACCCGTATCGGCGCAGAGGGCTATGCAGCCCCAGAACAAGCGCAAGGGCGACCCGTCACCCAATCTGACCTCTATCCGATCGGTCCTAGCCTCATCTTCCTCATCACGGGTGAAAACCCAAGCCGCCTCTACAAAAAAGGTAGCCAGGGCTATCGCTTCATGCTGGATGACTATCCAGAGATTACGACAGCCTTGCGTCGGGTTATCGATCGGGTCACTCAACCACGTGTTAGCGATCGCTACCAAACAGCGCAAGAGTTAAGTCAGGCACTGTCAGCCTGTCTTTAAGCGAGGCTAAAGGATGAATGATGAGAATCCTTTTAGCCTTTAGCCTTTCTTGCTACTCTTCCTCTTCCCAGCTTTCTACCGCAAGCAGATCGCTCACCGGGTCTTGCATCGTAAATTCAAACGCCAGCAACTCCTGCTTCCAGTGAGACCAGTCGTCTCCATAAAGAAGCGCAATTTTCCAGATGCTGTCTGTTGGTTTCATCAGCTTGCCATCGACGAGCGAGCGCACCTGACGCTGCAATTTCACCATTGGGTGAATAACCTGCTGGCTCATACCGTTTTTGGTCATGTCGTTGAATTGTGTAAATACTCTGTTTGGCGCTTCCCAATAAAATCTCGGCAACGTGTAGATGAATGCTATGAGCGGGAAGCAGCCTTTCCAGCCATTGATATTAGCATACTCCAATGCGATGACAAGCAATTCCTCAAAACGGTCGATTTAATTGGGGAATTACCGAACTAAACCGTCCAAAATGGATGCAAATGCCAGAGATTACTGACAAAGATTAGCGTTTGACTTAGCGTTTAAAAAAGGGAATGGTGCTTGCTCGACCAAGAACCTAGCCACGGGGATGCAACCGTGGATGGAGGAGTGCTGTCACAGGGCTACCCTGCTTGAGATGGTATTCGACGATCGCCTTCACGTCTTCAGGCTTCACGCGGCAGTACCAGGTGTCATCCGGCAACACACGCACGGTTGCTCCCATATTGCATTGCCCCTGACAGCCACAGCCGATAATCATAGCACCCGCTACTGAATAGCCTTGAAAGGCTGCCAGCACCGCAGCAGAACCATTTCTCAGGCAATTGGTGTACTGGCAGACAAGAATCTGACGGCTGGAATCCATATGAATGTTAGACGTTATGAGTGTTGAGTTCTAAGTGACGAGCCGTTGAGAACTCACACTCAACATTATTTTCCGAAGCCTTTGCCACGACTGGCAGACGCGACGGTGAGGCAGTTTTCGACTTGCGATCGCAATGCGTCGTGATCTAGATTTTGACCAATCAACACAAGCTGATTTTTGGGTTCGCCCTTCCAATCATCATCATCCAGAGAGAACCGTTTGCCGCTGAGATGAAAGATATGACGTTTCGGGCTTTCGCTGAACCACAGAATGCCTTTGGCGCGAAACACGTTGGTGGGTAGCTGGTTGTCAAGAAAGAATTGAAATTTACGGATATCAAACGGTTTGTCGCTGGCAAAGGAGACAGAGGTAAAACCGTCGTTCTCTAAATGGTGAGAATGATGCGCATGGTCGTGATCGTGTTCGCAGTGACCATGATCGTGATCGCAGGCAGCGTGATCAGCGTGGTCATGCTCGTGCTCGTGATGCTCATGAGACTCATGCTCATGAGCATGAGTCTCATGATGCTCGTGCTCGTGTGCTGTGTCAGCGGCATCAAAATACTTGTCTGATTCAAACAGCCCGACACTCAGCAGCATTGCCAAAGGTACCTGCCCTTTCACGGTTCGCAGGATTCTTGCCCCTTCTTTGATGTCGCGGATTCTGACCTCCAGCGCATCCAGATTCGCTTCGTCTACCAGATCGGATTTGTTGAGCAGAATGATGTCGCCGTAGCTAATCTGGCTGTAGGCAGCTTCGCTATTAAACAAATCCAGGCTAAAATTTTCAGCATCGACCAGGGTAATGATCGAGTCTAGCCGCGTCAGATCGCGCAGTTCAGTCCCCAGGAACGTCAGCGCAACGGGCAGCGGATCAGCGAGTCCGGTCGTTTCAACCACCAGATAATCAACCGCATCTTGCCGCTCCAGGACTTTGTAAACGGCTTCTACCAAATCGTTGTTAATAGTGCAGCAGATACAGCCATTGCTCAGCTCCACCATATCTTCGCCTGTGGTGATGATGAGTTCGTTGTCGATGCCGATTTCACCGAATTCGTTGACCAAAACGGCTGTTTTCACGCCTTGCTGATTGGTCAGAATGTGGTTAAGTAGCGTTGTTTTGCCGCTGCCCAAAAACCCTGTAATGATAGTGACAGGTAAGCCATGCTTGGGAGCATCGATCGCAGAGGAAGAGGCAGGAGTGACCGCTGATTGCATATCGCAAATGTCCGAGATGTCAGAAAATAGAGAAAGCGCGTCGGTAGTGATTGTGAATCGCAGGATGCAACGTTCAACATCGATCCACTTTTCCCATTATCACCGATCTGGGCTAGGTTGTTGGTCGGTCGCTGATTAACCGATCGCCAACTCAATAACCCTACCTTTTTTGCTTGAATATTGCCATGCCATTAACGCTTTACAACACGCTTACCCGTCGCAAGGAACCGTTTGCACCCATTGAACCGGGTAAGGTGCGAATGTATGTGTGTGGCATCACGGCATACAACTACTTTCATGTGGGTAATGCCAGAGTCTTTGTAATTTTTGACGTGGTGCGACGTTATTTGCAGTGGCTCGGCTACGAAGTGCGCTACGTCCAGAATTTTACCGACATTGACGACAAGATTTTGAACCGAGCAGTGGCGGATGGCACGACGATGCAGGCGATCGCCGATCGCTTCATCGCTGCCTATTTTGAGGATGCCGATCGCCTGAATATTCTCCGTGCCGACGCTTATCCACGCGCGACGCACACGATCGACGGCATTCAGCGTTTGATCCACGAACTGGAGCAACGCCAGTATGCCTATGCTGCCGATGGCGATGTTTACTATGCGGTACGCCAGTTTCCAGAGTACGGCAAACTGTCGGGGCGCAAGCTGGACGAGATGCAGGCAGGCGCGAGCGGTCGTGTGGATGTTGAAGAAGACGCTGACAAGAAGAAAGATCCCGCTGATTTTGCGCTATGGAAAGCTGCCAAACCGGGCGAACCGTCCTGGGAATCACCCTGGGGAAACGGTAGACCGGGCTGGCACGTCGAATGCTCGGCAATGGTGCGCGATGAACTGGGCGAGTTGATCGACATCCACGCAGGCGGCATGGATTTGACCTTTCCGCACCACGAAAACGAAATTGCCCAAAGCGAAGCAGTGACGGGTAAACCATTGGCGCGGTACTGGCTGCACAATGGCTTCATCAATATGGATGGCGAGAAGATGTCCAAATCGCTGGGCAACTTTCGCCTGACGCGCGATTTGTTAGCGAAGTATGACCCAATGGCATTTCGGCTCTTTGTCTTACAAGCACAATACCGAAAGCCGATCGACTTTACCTCTGATGCTCTAGAGGCTGCTGAAAACGGCTGGAAAACGTTGAAAGAAGCGCTCCAGTTTGAAATGCAGTTTGCAGCGTTATCAGGATGGTCGCCTGTTAATGCAACTGAGCTAAGTCAGAAGTCTGTCGAGCTAGATCAGGAAGCCGTCGATCGCTTTAACGAAGCGATGGACGACGACTTCAACACACCGATCGCGCTTTCTGTAATCTTTGAGCTAGCAAAGACGCTCACTCGTGAAGGTAACCAGCTCGTCCATCAGGGTAAGCCAGATCTGCCGATCGCTCAACTACAGCGTCAATGGCAGACCTTTATCAGCCTTTTAAAGGTTTTAGGATTAGACGTGCAGCAACCTTCAAGATTTGTCGTTCGTACGGGGCAACCGGGGCTGCTGGAGATATTTGGTGATGGTGGAACTTTTGCTGTTGGGTTAACTGATGCCGAAGTTGATGCACTTGTCCAGCAACGGCAAGAGGCACGGCAGGCGAAGAACTGGGCAGAGAGCGATCGCATCCGCAACGAACTTCAGGCACAGGGCGTTACCTTGATTGATCACAAGGACGGCGTGACGCGATGGCACCGCAACTAGAGTTTTTAGTTGTTAGTTTTTAGTTGTTAGGGCTTTAGGGTATTTTCAATCTAAAAACAACCAACCAACCACTAACAACTTTCCCCATGTCTGACCAGCGCATTACCATTTCGCTTTCTACCATCTTCAGCATTTTGTTGACCGTGCTGCTGTTGATCTTGCTGTGGCAGTTGCAGAGTTTACTGATTGTGCTGATGATTTCGGTGGTGTTGGCGGCGACACTTAGCCCGATCGTTAACTGGGCAGAAAGTCGTCGGGTGCCTCGCTGGCTGGCTGTCATTGCCGTTTACTTGACGCTCATTGGCGGCTTTGTCGGCGTTGGGGTATTGATTGGTCCTACGGTTGTAGAGCAAACCGATCGCCTGATCACTCAAATTCCCGTTTATTCAGAAGCCCTATTCAACTGGTTTCAAGGACTCGCGCTGCGGCTGAACACCTCTCATCCAGAACTGGTGCCGCAGTTGGTGAATCCCCAAGCATTGACTAATTGGGTGATTCGCTCCAGTCAACAGGTGTTACTGCGATCGTTTGGCTTGACGAAGAATATTGTGGGCGCGCTATTCAGCGTGATTTTGATCCTGCTCATTTCCGGTTACATGGTCGCAGGTAGCAAAACGCTCATTCAGGGAGTCGTTCAGCTCTTCCCGCAGCCCTGGGATCGTCGACTCTTGGCGCAGGTCAAACCCGTCAGTCAGCGGATGGGCGGCTTTATTCAAGGTCGAGTGGTCGTATCGGCTATTTTGGGCGTTGTGACGACGGTGGGTTTGAACATCCTGGGCTTGTCGGAAGTATCTCTAGCGCTGGGTGTCATCGCTGGATTCACCAACCTGATCCCCTTTGTGGGTCCATTTCTGGGAGCGATTCCGGCTCTGATCGTGGCGCTATCAATGGGTGGAGTTACCTGGCTTTGGGTGCTGTTGCTGTTTGCGATCGTCCAAAACCTCGAAAGCTACATTCTTGATCCGCTGTTGGTTGGGTCATCTGTGAATGTGCATCCGCTGTATCAACTCCTAGCCGTGTTTGGCGGTACGCAAGTGCTGGGAATTCTGGGTGCCATTATTGTGCCGCCCTGGATCGCTGGAGCGGCTGTCCTCCTGGAGAATCTCTACATCAGACCAAAGCGCATCGCTGAAGCCAGAGCAGAAAGGGCACGTGTTGGGGAGGGGAGTGCGATCGCCGAAGAACTCGCGTCCACAGCCAGCAATTCGTTACGGTAACAGAACCTATTCTTAAGAGTGAGGATAAGCACAATCGATTTCCGTGAGCTATGGCAAAATTACGGATAGAGATAGACCATAATCGCAGCAGTCTGAAAGTGAAAACGCCGTTTGGATGCCTCTCCTGGCTTTTACAACTAAACCTGTAAGCCGATCGAACCCCTAGACGTATACTGTTGATGGGATTGTTGATTAGACACATGATGAGTGACTTTCCAGAGCTTTCTGAGCAGGGCTACCAGATTGAGCAAGAACTAGGGCACAACCGCTCTGGCGGACGAGTTACTTATCTGGCAACAAACATCCAGACGCAACAGCAGGTAGTGATCAAGCAGTTTCAGTTTGCGAAGGCAGGGTCAAACTGGTCAGACTACGATAGCTATGAGCGTGAAATTCAAGTGCTTCGTGGCTTGGAGCATCCAGGCATCCCTTGCTATTTAGACTCTTTTCCAACACCAAGCGGGTTCTGCATGGTGCAGGAGTACAAACCCGCATTGTCATTAAGCGCGACGCGCAGTTTTAACCCAGAGGAAATTCGGCACATTGCGATCGCGCTCCTCAACATCCTGATTTACCTGCAAAACCGCCTTCCTGTAGTCATTCACCGGGATATTAAACTTGAAAATATTCTGGTGGATGACCAGATGAATGTCTACCTGATTGACTTTGGGTTTGCTCGCGTTGGCAATGGCGAAGTGGGCATTAGCAGCGTGGTCAAAGGAACGCTAGGCTTTATGCCGCCTGAGCAACTCTTTAACCGCCAACTGACAGAAGCGTCTGATCTGTATGGACTTGGCATTACGCTCATCTGTTTATTGACAGGCACAAAATCCACAGAAGTAGGTAACTTAATTGACATCACTTACCGGGTCAACTTCAAGCAGTTGTTGCCTAAGCTCAGTCAGGGCTGGGTCAACTGGCTAGAAAAAATGGTTGAGCCTCGACTGAAAGACCGCTTTGCCAATGCCACAGAAGCGCTGGCAGCAATTCCCCTGCATCCGATGCGACTAGCCGAAGCGACCTTCAGCCACTCTAGCCTGAAGGTCGTTGCCAGTAGAGCTGGGGAAACGCTAAACCAAACCATCAGCCTCAGCAACTTAGTGCCTGAGACATTACTAGAAGGCACCTGGGAAATTGCGCCTCATCCCAGCGATCCACCCCACAGTCCCAGTTCCCATGCGTGGATTTCAGTCCAGCCCGCTCAATTTGCAGCCAACCAAACGGATTGTCAAATCAGCTTTAACACAAGCAAGTTGATGGACAATAAGACCTACCGCCGCAAGATTCTGCTTCATGCCAATACATCTCAGGAAACATACTCTCTGGAAGTTCAGCTTCAGACCGCCCCGCGATCGCAGTCTCCTCGGTTCCCTTTTCAACTGTTAGGTTTATTGTTTATCTTTACCCTAGCAACGTCATGGGTCATTGCCTGGTTAGTTTTGATTGCTGGAACGGTAACCAACGCCCCTTTAACAGCAGTACTTGGAGCCGCTATTGGTGGCACGATCGGGTTTGAGGTCGCTGCCTGGATCATGACAACAGCGGGGGCAACGGCAGGAGCAACGGCAGGAGCGATCGCTGGCATCGTCAGTGGTGTTGTAGCCCTTGATATCAGTCTATTTGAGGTAGTGGAAGCGGTTAGCAGTGCTGCCCTCATCGGTGCTGGTATTGGGCTAGTTGGTGGGGGTATGGTTGGAGTGGCAACCGGAGCGGCAGTCGAACACTCACTTGAGAAGGGGATGAGCCAGCGGGCAACGATTGGTATGACCCTTCTCATCGCAGCATTAGGAAATAGTTTAGGCTTTGGTCTGATCCTGGGCTTTTTGAACCCATTCATTCTGACCTTTCTTGTCGGCAGCAGTTTGCTAGCTGCCGCTGCCATTCTCTATGGCACCTCAAAACGCGTCAAGCGACAGTCAGACGATCGCAGAGTCGAGCAATATTTAATTAGACCGTAGCAGAACAGCAGCCATCAGGTTTAAGGTCGTTAACAAAATCGGGTCATACCAAATCCAAAAATAGACGCTACAGATCATTTCATACTGCTTTCTCTGTCTAGTTTGGGTTCACTATCACCGATCGCGAGTGTCTTTACGAACTCATGACAACCGTCTTGCCAACAGGTTGCCGAACTCTAGACCCACAAAGCCCAAAACCGCGCTGCCCAACCAATAAACCAATGCCAAGCTCCTGTTGCCTGCTTGTAGCAGGTTGAATGTATCCAACTCATAGCTGGAAAAAGTTGTGTACGATCCTAAAAAACCAGTCGCAACCAGCAACCGCAACTCTGGTGAAGTCATCATGCGCTCCAAGGTCAACGTGATAAAAAAGCCCATTACCAGTGAGCCAGTGATGTTGATAACAAACGTGCCGTAGGGGAAACTAGCTCCCAACCACCGGGCAAATGCCAGCGTCAAATAATAACGACTTAACGCACCCGGAATAGCACCCAAACTCACTGCCAAAGGTGCGCGCAGTGCAGGATCGATCGCAGACACAAGCCCTAACATTTTGTTCAAACCGTTTAAGACGTGGTGAAAGAGGGTCAGTAACATCCTGCCACTCCTGAGCCGTTAGTGTTAGAACGACCGCTGCCAAGCATCATTCCCAGGTTGCGATCGGCTTTAACACGGCTGGTATTTCTACCTCAACCGGAAACTCCAGTTGCGTTTCTCGCAACCCCAAATAGCCCGATTCAGTAAACGAGAGCAACATCCGCTGGAGTGCCAGCCATACCTCCGATTCGTATTCCCAGTCACGCTGACGATACGATCGAGCAGCAATCGATCGCAGCGCCCAAAAATAGCTATTCCTCACGACCGAACCACCTTTTTTGTATTCCGGCACATCCTCATGATGCAAAAACACAACGTCATGCTCGATTCTGGCTCTCATAAGACTGGTGAAGCTAAAAGATGTTGATCGAGTGGTTCTCGCTTGAGTGCAGTACAAGTGCTTAGGTTTTAAGGCAGCAAAAGGCAGCAAGAAAGCTCTAACCCTCTTTGCTTCTGCCTCTGCCTGCCCATTCACGACTGTACTTCACTTAGCTAGGAACCGTTATAGGGAGTTTGACGTTGCTTGAATGCTTCAGCCGTGAAGCAGCAACCGTTAAAGCGTGAAAAAACAGGGTTTTGTAGGCTTTTGTTAGACTTATAAAGTTAGTTTAAGTTGTAGTTGCATATACGGTGTCTTCGTGTTTGTGCAGCAAGAATAGTCAGTATAAGCATCTGAATTGCCAAGGGGGATCACTCGCCACTCAATGATCCCGACAACGGGAAACAGTATGTGGAGAAGATATATCCACAGAGCGTAGCTGCGCGATCGCCCGCCTGCCATAGTCAAAGTAGCACTCCTGACGTATCGATTTTAAAAACAAAAATTCAACTGGTCATAAAATGGCAAGCTGCCCCTTGTGTTCCGATATTTTACTGCGGCACATCCGCTCTGGTAAATCCTACTGGCTTTGCCGCCGTTGTCGCCTTGAGCTTTTAGATAAGAGCGCTCCCATTTGCGACTCGAGTAGTCTGCCTTTATCACAGATTTCGCTTGAGTGGTTGCCAGCACTCCAGTATGATGGCTCCAGTCGTCCTAGCAAACAGCCCCCTCCGATCACCACCGAAGTTTAGCCACGTCGATCGGCTCAATTACTTGCACTTGCTTTACCCTGATTGACTGGCAGAACTCCTGCGGTTGGTCGTTGAGACCGCGCCTACACGGCGAAGTCTGCCTTCGCAGACTGATTAAGCTTGCCTTAACCCGCAGAAGCGAGTCTTGTCTACAACGATCGATCGCTATGTGGTGTGGTCAGATCTACGCTGATCCAGTAGACTTACTCAACTCGTAGCGCCACCAACTTCCGTAGAAAACCCGATTTCTCGCTCCAACCGAAGGCTCATACTAGAGTTCGATGCCAATAAACCAATACAACGTCTGCTTGATTGTGCACCATTAAGCAGGTGGCGTGATCCTTATAGTGAGGTCTGCTTTAGTGAACCGCCTCTATACAGAGCGACCCAGAGTGCTTGTTGTTGATGATAACCCCTCCAGTCGGCTAACAGCCGTTGCTTTGCTTTCAGTTGAAGGCTACGACGTGTTGGAGGCGGACAGTGGTCCAGCAGCGTTAGACTCTATGGCTGCAACCAACCCCGACTTGATTCTGCTCGATGTCATGATGCCTGGGATGGACGGCTTTGAAGTGTGCCGTCGTCTTAAACAAGACGAGCAAACGCGGCTGACTCCTGTAGTGTTTGTCACAGCGCTGGACGATCGCCGTGCTCGACTCAAAGGCATTGAGGCAGGCGGCGATGACTTCTTGACCAAGCCCTTTGATCAGCTTGAACTCTCTGCCCGCGTCAAATCACTCATTCGCCAAAAACGCCTCAACGAAGATCTTGACCATGCCGAACAAGTCCTCTTTTCAATCGCGCAGACGGTAGAAAGCCGTGATCCTAACACAGGTGACCACTGCGAACGCCTCATGGCTCACGGTCGAGCCTTTGGGGAGTTTCTCGGACTATCCCGTATCGAAATCCGCGATCTTATGTGGGGCGGCTATCTACATGACATTGGCAAGGTCGGCATTCCTGATGCTGTTTTGCTGAAACCAGGTAAATTTACGCCCGAAGAATGGACAGTCATGCAGCAGCACGTGCTGATTGGCGTGAAGATTTGCCAACCACTGCGAACCATGCGCGGCGTGTTGCCAATTATTCGTCATCACCACGAGCGCTGGGACGGAACGGGCTACCCAGACAATCTTTTAGGAGAGCAAATTCCGGTTTTAGCTCAGATCTTTCAAATCATTGATATCTACGACGCTCTGACCAGTGAACGTCCTTACAAGAAAGCCTTTACTCCGATCGAAGCACTTGCCATTTTGCAAGAAGAAACCGCAAAAGGCTGGCGCAATCCGAAATTGGTGCATCAGTTTGAAGAATTTATTCATGCCCTCCAAACAGAACCAACCGAATTAGCGCTGGCATTAGCGTCTTTGCCTCAAACTGCTTAATCGCTGCTGATTCCTACGCTACCAGGAATGAATGGTATTCTGTAGAGCGTGAAATGGTGGAGAGACAGACGCGAACGATCGCACTCCTCTCAATTGCAACTATAGGTAGCGCAGACAACAATGGTAGCAGTTGCAATTTTGGCTGCTGGACGCGGCACACGGATGAAATCCGACTTACCCAAAGTGCTCCATCAGTTGGGCGGAAAGTCCCTGGTCAAGTGGGTACTTGGTAGTTTGTCAGACGTTGAAATAACTAGACGGTTGGTGATTGTGGGCTACCGGGGTGAACTGATCACACAAGCGCTTACTGAGAGCGAGGATGGCTCAACGAACATTGAGTTTGTCGAGCAGACAGTACAACTGGGCACCGGACATGCTGTGCAGCAGTTACTGTCGCCTTTGAAGGACTTTCAAGGTGATTTGCTTATCTTAAATGGCGATGTGCCGTTATTGCGTCCTCAAACGTTAAAGCACCTCCTGCAAACTCATCGAGAACACCATAATGCAGCGACGATCTTGACCGCTCAGCTACCCAACCCTAAAGGCTATGGGCGGGTGTTTTGCAATAGCCAAAATGTGTTGCAGCAAATCGTGGAAGACCGAGACTGTACGCCTGCACAAAAGCAGAACCGCCGGATTAATGCTGGCGTTTATTGCTTCCGTTGGGCTGATTTAGCAGAAGCGCTTCCCAAGCTAACGGCTAACAATGATCAGAAAGAATATTACCTGACAGATGCCGTCAACTTCCTCGATCCAGTGATGGCTGTTGATGTAGAGGACTATCAGGAGATTCTAGGCATCAACGATCGCAAACAGCTTGCTACCGCCTATGACATTTTGCAAACGCGCATTAAGGATGACTGGATGGCAGCGGGCGTGACGTTCATTGACCCAGACAGCATTACGATCGACGATACCGTGACGCTAGAAGCGGATGTCGTGATCGAGCCACAAACCCATCTACGTGGTAGAACGACCATCCAGGCTGGCAGTCGCATTGGTCCTGGTAGCTTGATTGAGAATAGCCAGATCGGTAAGCAGGTGACGGTGCTGTACTCAGTTATTACTGACAGCATAGTGGCAGCAAACACTCGCATTGGTCCCTACGCGCATTTGCGGGGGCAAGTGGAAACAGGCTCTGGTTGTCGTATTGGTAATTTTGTGGAATTAAAGAACACAAAGCTAGGCGATCGCACCAACATCGCGCACTTATCGTATCTCGGTGATACGACTGCCGGGAGTCAGGTTAACGTGGGCGCGGGCACGATTACAGCCAACTATGATGGCGTGAAAAAGCACCGGACACAGCTTGGCGATCGTACCAAAACAGGCGCTAACAGCGTTTTAGTGGCACCCATTACGATCGGCGAAAATGTTAACATCGCCGCTGGCTCAACGGTGACTGAAGATGTACCCAACGATTGTCTGGTAATTGCCCGCGCTCGTCAGGTTATCAAACCAGGCTGGCAGCTTAAAGCTAAGTCTGATGGGCAGCCAAGCTCCTGATTCCCTACAGTTCCCTTGGCTGCTACAGTTCGATCGCGGCACAGTGTCAACGCGGTTCCAAAATTGGTTGGATGATGTAAGCCATGACACGATCGCACCATTACACGATCGTATTGTCGATATAGCACCAACGCCAATCTTCGCCACGCTCTAGCGACTTGACGATCGGATGCTTGGTCGCATGAAAATGCTTAGTGGCGTGTTTGTTTTTCGACGAATCGCAGCAGCCAACATGTCCGCAGGTTTGGCAGAGGCGTAGATGAACCCAGCGATCGCCCATTGTCAGACATTCTTCACAGCCATCAGCGCTCGGTGTCACTGGATGGATTTGGTCAAGATGCGTGCAGGGTGTACTCATGGTTATTTCGCGTTAGTTTTGCTAGCTAAATTGGTGGGTAGTCGCACTTGAAAGCGAGTGTTTCCAGGCTTGGACTCAACGCTGATTTTACCCTTATGCTGTCCGATGACAATGCGACGAGCGATGTCCAGTCCTAATCCAGTGCCTTTGCCGACTTCTTTGGTGGTAAAAAACTGGTCGAAGATCCGCGATTGTACCTCAGGTAGAATACCAGCACCGTCATCAGCAATTTCTACCAGGATGTACTCCCCTTCCAGTGAGGTGCGAATCCACAGATGTCCTTTGCCGTTAGTAGCATCTATGGCATTATCAATCAAATTTGTCCACACCTGATTGAGTTGCGGACCATAAGCACAGATGCGCGGCAGTGCTCCATACTCACGTTCCACTACCACGCCGTACTTCAGTTTGTGTTTTAAGATGGTGAGCGTGTTCTCAATGCCCTCATGCACATCGATCGCTTGCAACGATGCTTGATCCATGTAGGAGTAGTTTTTCATTGCGGTAATTAGCTCTGAAATTCGTGTTGAGCCAAGCTTGATGTCTTCTAACAGCTTGATGCCTGTGAGCGTGGTTTCCAGCCAGGTCAGCACGCAGCCTAAACAATCGGGCGCAACATGAGTGGTTATTTCATCCAACTGCGCTATGTCCAGTCCGGCGGTCACCAACATGGGAGCCAGTTTCCAGGCAGCCGCTACCTCATGCGCTTCTAACCAATCTGTGATGGTATCTTCGGCTTCGCTGTGGGCGATCGTATCGAGTGAAACGGCACGAAGCGCAGAGGTTGTAGTGCGCTCATACAAATCACTTAAAAAGGCGATCTGCTTTTCTGTCATTGGCTGCTGGTGTAGCTTGAGCGCCAGCGATGGTAGCGTTTGTAGAGTGGCTTCCAGATTTTTGACGTTGCTGCGAACGGCAGCGGCAGGATTGTTCAACTCGTGGGCAAGACCTGCCGATAAGGTACCGAGAGAAATTAATTTTGCCTGCTGTTGCGTCACGGTTTCGTGGATTTGCGATCGCTGCACAGCAATTTTAAGAATCCGTCGCATCACATCAGGACACAGCGCCAGCATTTTCCAAAAATCATCCGGCGTGAGCTTATACAACTGCACCTCAGTAAGCGTCCGTCCGCTGGTGGGATATGGCTCATCCAACAGCAAAATCAGTTCGGCAAACACCTCTCCTGCACCCAATGTCATTGCTGGAACAGTCTCTCCACCAACGTTACGAGTCCATTCGGTTTGCCCTTCGAGAATGATGTAGAACCCGTCAGGTGGATCGCCCTGCTTGGCGATCTGAGTTCCGCGATCGAGCTTGATCTCAGTTCCCAATCCCGCGATGCATTGCAACTGCTCATCGCTCAGGTTTGAGAATAGTGGCGATCGACGTAAGGTATCAACTTGCATAAGAGGTGAATAGTGATGCTGCAAAAAATAAATAGTTTGATAAAAAGTGTAGTGCGTTTCACTTCAAGGGTAGTGCTAAACAAGTAAGGATGCGTTGTAATGGTAAACAAAGTACCAAATGGCACCGCATCCGATGACGCTGAACTGCGGCTCAAGCGAGTTGATGGGGCGGCATGCGTCTTGGTCAACCGAGATCAGGCGTGGCTGATGTTCTTGCGATCGGAGGGTGATGCTGGCTTTAGTTCTCGTAACCCTGACGCTACCAGGTTGCCGGATGCTAAAGTGGCGTTCTTCTTAAGCAACGGGCAGCGGAACGAGTATTCTGTTCAGTGTGCCTTGCCAAGCACTACAGTCAATCACCGTAGTCTACAAGGATGCCTAGCTGTAGGATCAGGAGCGCGACAAGAGCGAACCAGGCAAAGCGGGTGTTCCGTACCCGAAGGGGCGCGCTGTTTTGCCAGCCTGCAATATACAGAACGATCGCCGCGAACCACCCAATGATCAAGCTGAAGAATCCGGGTGTACCGTAGATCAAACTCTTAGTGAGTCCAAGATGCAGTCCGGCAGGTGTCATTCCCAAAATGACCAGATAAAATGTCAGCGCTGCACTTAACACCAGGCAAACCAGAAAGCCGAGACCCGAAAGCATACGAATCATTCCACACAGGTTTGCCGATCTTTGCGATCATCACGATAGGGATACTACAAGGTAGTGTCAATCGCGTCGCTCCAGATCCTTGATGCTGCCACGGGCAAATTGCTGTGATAAACAACAACACCGTTCAACGACCTGACCACGTCGCATCACGCACAGCGATCGACACGTTTTTCTTGAAACATCGTGGCTAATGCCCCTGGGTAACAACTCCTTTTGGGATAGCGGGCAGTCAACGGTAATTGCTTACGATCTTGACATCGGTTGACCAAGCCGCAGTTTCGTCACGCAAAGTTTCGATATCTCCAAAGCATCTGCCACTGACACACTGCTGGGTAAGCGCACTGAGTTCATTTTCGGACATGTTGAGCCAACTGCATATCATCGCCAAATCACTCCCGAACAGATTCGGCAAGTGTTACCAGCGCATAGCGAAGGCAGTAGACTCAGAGGCATGAGCTGCACTAGTGGGCTTGCCTACAATACGGTTGTGAGCCTTGTCCGGACAGGGAGCCAACAAGCTCAATCGGTGCATAATGCGGCAGTGCAAGCCGTGCAAACCGAGGTAGTCAGTGCGGATGCATTGTGGTCTTTTGTGCAAAAAAACAAAAGCAGTGTTTCCCCGGTGCATTAGCGGTCGGTGACTGCTGGATTGGTGTGAGCTTGGCGGATTTGAGTGGATTGATTCTAGCGGCAAGCGTGGGAAACCATACCGATGAGCTGATTGCAGCGTTGGTCGTTAGCAGTGAGGGAAAAACGGACTGTAAGCAATGGAACAGCGATGACTGGGGCGGCTACGAGCGAATCTTGCCCCCCGAGATCCTCCACTCTATTGGCAAGGACAAGACACAACGATTGGAGCGCACTAATGGCATTGTTCGGCAGCAAACTGGATGCTGGCATCGACGACAGAACAAGTTTGGCAAAGTCTGGTAACAAACGAAGGTAACAACCCGATTGGTCGTGAGCTACTTCAACTGGATTTGGCAGCATAGTCGGTTTAAGACAACAGCAGCCCAACGAGCCAGGTTAGCAGTACAGCCCTGGACTTGGCATGACCTTTTAACCTATCCCACGATTGTCTGATGCACAACCGATTTGCCAACCCTAAGTTCTAGTCGTGACGCTGCACTAGGCTGGTAAGTAGCCAGGTGGCATTAAAATTGAGACAAGGTCGCTTCGATTTAGCCATTCACTGGGTCGTGATCGGGCTAGGAACGATCGGGATAGGTAGCTTGTTGCCATATGCCTGTTCCAGTTGAGCAGGTGTGAGCGCTTGAATCAGGTCTAACTGCAACGGTTCGCGGCTGATGGTTTTAGCGTAGGCAGCACTCAAGTACGGCAGGTTGTTTGATTGCTGTGGCGAGTCGCTTAAGTAGGTTTTGAAAAAGGCAACACTCATTGCTTGCAGGTAGCTGCGTCCAACATCCAACCCTACGCCCACAATGCTTTTGGGAAAGCCCGAAACATGGGCATCTTCACTGGTCGAGAAGTGAGTGCCAGGTCGCATGACGAGCAGATATTTCTGTGGGGTTTTGAGCCAGAGAAAGGGATGAATCTGGTCTCGCACAGGCGACGAAAACGCATCCTGGCTGCCTGCAACAATTATGGTCGGCACCATGATTTTGCTTATGCTTTCGGGACCAAAAATACTGCTTGTCAGCGGATAGGCAGCCAGCACTGCTTTGATGCGACGATCGCCCAAAGCAGCATTCTGTCTAGCAGCAGTCTGAGCGCGACACTGTACCAAAAATGAGGTGCTCAACGACAACCGATCGTCATTGCAATCGTGACGCAGGCGATCGATATTAATCGGTGCACCCGCTACTGAGAGCGCCGTTGTGCCACCCAGAGAATTGCCTACTACGCCTACTTGCTTTAAGTTCAGCCTGCCCTTGAGTTCAGGTTTCTGGAGCACCAACTTCTCCAGTTCGTTGAGCATAAACGTGATATCGAGCGATCGGCTGATGTATTCTTGGGGTGCGACTAGAGAGTCAAACCTACCGCTCAGGAAAAGCGTGCGGTACTGCAAATCACTACCCAGATGCTGAGGTGCGGCAACCGCGATGCCATGCGAGGCGAGATGGTTTGCCAGATAGGTGTAAGCATCTCGATTGGCACCAAAGCCGTGGGAAAACACAACTAACGGCACCGCTTGCTTTGATCCTTCTGGCAAATACAAATCTATAGGTAAGGTATAGCCTTTTACCAGACCTGCTTGAGTGGGACGGTAGGAATCAATTTTGAACATAAGCGATCGCCGCTCCACCTTGAACGCACCGGGTCGGCGCAAATCTGGCAGTTTAGCAAAACTAGCTTTAGACGATGCGGCTGCTTCCTTTTGGGATTCTTGCATCACTGCTTTGACTGCCGCATCTCGATAATTCGTCAGCGTTGCGATTTCGGTTGCCAGCTTGATGGTATAGACCACATCAACATTGACCACTTCACCCGGAAACTGCCGCAGCACATTCAGTAACGTCAATCCCTCTCCTGTGGCAGCCGCCCGAATAACAGCAGCCCGCACAGCAGGTACGTCTTCTTTGCCAGAGGGCGATCGCAGTGCTTTGCTGATGTTCTTTAAGAGTGGTTCTGTCAGCGGAATCGACATCAACCGTCCAAATTCGACAGGATTTCCAGTCGGGAAGCGTTGTAGCAAGAGTCCTTGTAGTTGAGTCAGTGTCGGTTTACCCAACGCTGCTGCTAACGGTGCAAACTCTGGACTGATGTCACCCGTTTTGGCAAATTGAGCCAACACACTAACTGGTACTGATAGAGTCTGTTCACCCACTGAGGCAATGATGCGCTCTGCCCCCAGGCTCGGCACCTGAAGTAAACTTGCACCGCCTATACCAAGAAGACTCAGACATAAAAAATGTGCGACCTGCTTGCCTACCCGATTCGCCATGATTTTCGCCGCACTATGTAATTTCTCACGGATGAGTATAGGGCAGGAGACACGCGATCGCCACTTAGTAGCGCCAGATCAGCCACAGAGCCTAGATTTGTCCCTAATCCCGGCTCCAGCCTCACACCTATGCCGCTCGATCGCAAAGTGCAATGGTAAGCACTGCTGACGCTGCCAGTGCCGCTACCGTCCGAATGTGATTCCAGGTTGTCCAATGAGTCAGGTAGTGAGACCACAGGCTTGCCCCGTCAGCACTGTCTGGTTTGACGGTTGCCAACGCATCATTGAGCGGCACATTGAAGGCGATCGTCACTATTACTGTGCCGATGAGATACAGCAGGCTACCAACCAGCAGGTAGACGGCACCAGGTTGATGCCACGTGAAAAAAGAAGAGACTGCTAAAAGAAGACACAGCGCAGCCGTACCAAACAGCACCAACATAAACAATAGATTAATCGCTGTGATATTAATGGCTTGCATAGCGCCAATGCCCTGTTTGGGTTCAAGTCGAGCAAGAGCATTCATCACAAACGTTGAGAACGCAAAGAAAACGCCTGCTACCAGTCCGCAGCCCAGTGCCGCGAGAAGCTTCAACGCAAAATAGGGCTGTTGAGTCATCAGATGTTGCAGCATCGGCTTACATGTTCACTAATTGAGCAACTTTGGTACGAGCAGAGGCGATCGATTGCGCCAAACTTGCACCACCAAACTCATCATTCTCAACAGAAATAAAGGTGATATCAGTGATGCCCATAAACCCAAAAATCAGGCTTAAATACGGGTCTTGATAGTTCATCTTTTCGTTACGCTCTCCTACTCCAAAGCCAGAATCACCACGCGCTGTGATGATCACCATCTTCTTACCCAATACGAGTGGTTTGTACCGATTGGTGGTTGCAACCGGATCAAAGTCAAACGTTCGCCCCGGACGCACAATCTGATCGATGTACGCTTTAAAGGTACTGGGAACGCTGAAATTGTACATAGGAACGCCGATGACGTAGACATCCGCCGCTAAGAACTCGTCTATCAAACGATCGCTCACACGAATCGCTTCCTGAAGCTGAGGGGTACGTTGCTCTAGCGGTGTGTAAGCTGCTGCAATCCACGGTTCATCGACATGAGGTACGGGATGGCGACCAACATCTCGATAAGTCACGAGATCCGCCGGATGCGCCTGCTTCCAGGACTCGACGAATTCTCTGGTCAGTCTGCGAGAGTGCGAGCCTCGTTCCGAGGGGCTTTGCCAACGTTCACCACGTGGACTGGAATCAATATGCAATAGATGTGCCATACAGCCTCTTCAACAATGACCCTTTCAGCATAGGTAAATGCCTTATAGCCAGCTATCTAATTCCTGTGCCACTATCACAATCTTGCGGTTATTTTTCAGGCTGCTTACTAGGAGTGACGCAAAATGCCTACAATCAGAACCAGGCGAACTGGTTTGCACGATGAAGACTCCTGCTACCCATCAGACTGAAACTACCTGCTTGCCCATCCTGTCTAGTCAAAATCAGGGTTGGGAGAATATTCTGGTCGAGCGCTTTCAGTATCCACCGGGTGAGGGAAACTGTCATTACAGTGATGAACATGCCATTTGTTTATCGCTTGCATCGCGCCCTGTTCGCTTGATGCAAATCAGGGGCGGCAAAACCTATGCAGGGCTGTATGGGAAAGGTGATCTTTCGATCACGCCTGCCAAGATGCCGTTTTTTGCCCGTTGGGATGGCGATGACGACTACTTGCAAATTCGCCTTGCGTCTCGCTTTATCCAAAGCGTTGCGAGAGAAACCCTTGCGATCAATTCTGACCAGCTTGAATTAGTGCCTGAATTTCGGACTCGTGATCCACAGATTGAAGCGATCGGTCTCATGCTGCTGGCTGAACTCAAACAGGAAAACTTGGGCGGCAGGCTGTACATTGAGTCGCTAGCAAATGTGTTGGCAGTGCATTTACTCAGACAGTACGCGGCTGTTAAACCTCACCTTGCCATTTACGAGGGTGGCTTACCTGAGCGTCAACTGCTGCAAGTGTTGGACTACATGAATGACCGTCTGGATCAACCGATCAAACTTGCGGATTTGGCTCAATTGTTGGGTATGAGTCAATTTCATTTCAGCCATGCGTTCAAACAGGCGATCGGCACTGCTCCCTATCAATATCTGCTTCAGCAACGGATTGAACGGGCAAAACAGCTATTGAAGCAAACAGACCGATCGATTATGGACATTGCTTTTTTGTGTGGATTCAATAGCCATAGTCATTTAAGCAAGCAGTTTCGGCAAGGTACGGGCGTGACACCGACTGCTTACAGAAGTCAGTTGTAGAAGCAGGTTTGGGCGGTATGTGATTGGTGCTGTTGTTTCATGGCAAGACCCGCCCCTACGACTACCTGAGAGGCACCTTGCTGAACGCGTCAAGCGTCACAGGGCAGGGGTTTGCAAAAACTTCACAAACCAATCAAGTTTGCGTGGTTTGACGATGGCTTTCCGAAATAGTCCTCAGCGTGTGTGAAGTCAGCGGCAACAAATTTTCAGGGATCTACTCATCGCGTTTGTTGCGTTTGTCTGTTAGCACTGAGTCACCATCAAATCGGGAGGAACCCCTGCATGACCAGCGATCATCTAGTGCGTCTGGATCGTCGATCGCACTCCCCTGGCAACCTGGAACAAGCAGGCACGATCGCCCTGCTGTTAAGTTGGCTGCTGCTCCATAAAACGACGTTGAGTTGGCTTGTCCACACAGTTCAAGAGATTTCACTGTTTAACCAAATTATTTTACTGGCTGGAGTCGTACTCCTGCTGTTTCAAGGAGTCCGCCATCGGCAGCAGTTCCGCTTCTCAGCAGTGCCTGTTTGGGGTTGGAGTCCGCTGCTTCTACTCATAGGTGGTGCCATTGGCACGATCGCTGCTCAGTGGCTACTCATGCTCGATCAAGTGCCCGTTGTATTCGCGCTACTGGGCACGTATGGCTTACTGGGGCTGTTTCTGGAGTCGGCTGTTTGGCGAAAAGGCTTGCCGCTGGGAGCAGCGATCGCGCTCATTGTGCCGTTTGGGGTGCAATACAGCACGGGGTTGGGGTTTCCTACTCGCATTTTGACTGCCCACGTTGTTGAGTTTCTGCTGAGAACCTGGCACGTTGCTGCGCTGTCCTCTGAGGACATTATTGTGCTCGATACGGGCGTTGCTCAGATCGATTTACCCTGTAGCGGGCTGAAAAGTTTGTGGACAGGGACGCTGTTTTTGTTGGTGACAACCTGGCTGGAACGACGACAGTTTGGACTACGTTGGCTCGTTGTGTTTGTGGTCAACCTGGGGCTTCTGGCGATCGCCAACGTCGCTCGCGTCCTGATGCTGGTGCTGGTGACGCACTGGCACCAGACTGCTCTAGCAGAAATACTGCATGTGCCGCTGGGAGTCATGACGTTTGTTGCCGCCTGTGGGTTTACGTTGCTCCTGCTGCGCTGGGTACCTCGATCGATCGCGTCCCTCCAGAGCGATCGTGAGCATACCAACGTGCGTTCAAACGCTAAACTCCCCTTTCTGCTTGCCGCTTGTCTACTGGCATTCACGCTGATACCTCATCCCCCTGCTCCTGCGGCTCCGCCCGATGTGACGAAGTTGCACTGGACGATCGCCGCCCAGACTGAAACAATTCCACTGACACCTACTGAGCAAAACTTTTTTGCCAGTTATCCCGGTGTCGTCGCGCACAAACAGCGCTTCGCGTATGAGGGACTTACTGGATCGGTTTTGTTGGTCACCAGTACCAGTTTGCAGGCGCATCACGCTCCCGAACTCTGCTTGATTGGTAGCGGCTTTCACCTGGATCACATTGCTCCACAGCAGTTTACAGCGGGACCATTAGCACGCTGGCTGTCGTTAGATGATCAAACCCAAACGGCTGTCTACTGGTTTCAAGCACCGCATCAAACAACGGGAGATTTTCTGACTCGGTTTTGGCAAGAAGCCTCACGGCATGAGTCGTCCTGGACGCTGGTTTCGATCTTGCTGGATGAATACCACACCCCTGATAATCCAACGCTGCAAGTGTTGGTCACAGACATCTATCGATCGCTCGGTCAGATTCTGCAAAAAGCCTGAGTTCTTTAGCTAAGCTGCCTATCTTCAACGCCATGAAAAACCTCTTTACCGCTTTTTTCTGGATCTTCAACATGACGCTGCTGGCGATCGTGTACCTGGGCGTGTTGCCCTTTATGGGCTTAGCGCTCCTGAGCGATGCGGCTACCGGGCAGGTGCCACTCAACTTTCTGGTGACGTTCGTGGGCTTAATCGGTGTGCCGACTGCCTGTACCATTACGGGCTTCCGTACCAAAGTGCAGCAACCGATGACGCTGGTTGAGCTGTTTTATGGCATTGAAGCACCGCTGTTAGTCGTTTGTATGGCGCGGTTTTTCTGGTTGCACGATCTCACCCCGCTCACGACAGGTCTGCTACTGACGCTGCTGTTAGGCGCGATCGCCACAGGACACTGGCTGCTGAGTCGGCGGGAGAATGTGATGCGAGCGAGCCTCTGGCATCTGGCAGGACAGGTGCTGGTGTTAGCGATCGCGCTCTATCTCACAGCAATCCTTGCCTTTTACGTGCCGCCAACGTTCGCGGTCATAGTAGTAGCATTGCCAACCCTGCTGCCCTTTGCGTTTGTACTGCTGCCTTTGTCCATTCTGATCGGTGGCTTATGTACGCTGCCGCTTGGCATGGTGGTGATGTATGGGCGATCGCTGTACGGCACCGTGCAGCAACTGGGCACTCGCTATGGCGAACGTCAGGTAAAGGCGTTTACGGGAGTCGTTTTAGCAGGCGGGTTAGGAGCCTTTCTGCTGTTGCAGCAGCAGCCTCAAATTGCCGCCTTTCGCCTGCTAAACCCTGCACCGCAAAGCGATCAGCAGCGGCAAGCAGTGCTGCAACAGTCGAACACGATTCGCAGCGGTTTGCTGAATGCCTACCTGTCTCGGTATCGCTACCCGCGATCGAACAACACTGGTATGCAGGAGTTCTACCAAAATACACTTTACGTTCCAGACAGCTTCGCGCAGACAGTTCAATCTAGTTTCAATGCTCTGACGGCTCCATTTACCTACCAGGGCGCCGAGACAGACATCGACAAAGCGTCTCAGCTCTACACTCAGTTTTTTGATGCGCCGATTTTGCGAAGCGAACGTGCCACTATCCAAACCGCTTTACAGTCCACATTTAACCGGGGCGAGGCAAAAGCAGGATTGGATGACATCAATCAGAAACGAGTGTGGCTGGAGTCACAGAACATCACTGTCACGCCGCAGGGCGATTGGGCAGAGGTCGAAATCTCTGAGGTGTACCAAAACAAGACAGCCCTGCCGGAGGAAGTCCTTTACTACTTCTCACTGCCGGAAAGCGCTGCTGTTACAGGTTTATGGCTCAGCGATGAGGCGAAAGTGCCCAAGAAGTACCCGTTTGCGATCGCCCCACGTGGAGCCGCCCAACAGGTGTATACCAACCAGGTGCAGCGGAGCGTTGATCCAGCCCTCTTGGAACAGGTTGGTCCCCAGCAGTATCGTCTGCGGGCATTTCCAGTGCCGGGTATGTCGGTCATCCCTGGTTCGCAGGAGCCACCGAAGCTATACCTTTGGCTGCAATACAACGTGCTGAAGCAACCATCGGGTTGGCAGTTACCCACGCTGCGAGAACAGCGCAACGTCTTCTGGACGGGCGCAACCAAGCGGATAGTCAATGGCAAGACGGTTGCTGCCTCCGATCAGTGGCTGCCAGCAACGCTTCCGGCTGAGAACACACTGCCTACTTCGCATGAGATGACCCTCCCGTGGGGTGCCCATGTGCTGGCAACGCCCGTCGCTCAAACCGACTACCAGTTACCGCAGGGTAAGCGCTTTGCAGTGATTCTCGATCGATCTCGCAGCATGGAGGCACATCGACAGGAGGTAACAGAAAGTTTCCGCTGGCTGCAAGACAAGATTCTGCCGCAAAATAGTGCGGATTTATATCTCACGGCGATCGCCCCCGCCCAAACCCAACGCCTTGAGAACTTGCAGCAGAGCAATTTTGATCCATCAAATACTGTTTACTACGGCATAGTGCAGCCCAAGGAGATGCTGACGCAATTCCAGCAGTTGCGCGGCGATCGCTCCTACGATGCCATTCTCGTCATCACTGATGCTGGCAGCTACGAACTCAACAATGACACCAAACTCTCAGGGACATTGCCAGCCCCAGTATGGTTTGTGCATCTGGGTGGTCTGGCATTCGCGTATGATGACGCGACGTTGAAGGCAATACAGGAAAGCGACGGTGGTGTGGCAACCCAGATGCAAACCGTAATGCAGCGGCTTGCAACCCAACCATCCCGTGGCGCAGGCACTTCGTTTCTAAATCTGGTGGATGGCTATGCCTGGTTTCTGACTAAGAATGGTGCTGGGTCTGCGAATGAGGCATTTGGTGCTTTGGCGGCTCGTCAGTGGACGACTCATCTCAGCCGCTACTTGCAACCGAATAAGCTAACCGAGTTAGATGCAATTCACGCGGCTGCCAAGCAATACGGTATTGTGACACCCTACTCATCCATGCTGGTGCTGGTGAATGACCAACAGCGCAACGAGTTGAAACGGGCGGAACAGCAGTCCGATCGCTTCAACCGAGAGGTCGAAGACTCACAGCTACCCCAGCCCAAACCGAACGTTAGCGCTGTGCCTGAACCTGCTGAGTGGCTGTTGCTTCTAGTTGGTGCGGGACTGCTCTGGGGTTACAGACAGGTTAAATGTAGCCAGGGCGATTTTCAGAAAATTAACCTGGTAACCCTGGTGACGCAGAAACCTTTTTTGAGTCTCATAATGGGCAGCCTGGAGGATCAAAATGGCGGCTGAAACCCACTGCCCTCCTTACCCAGTCTTTAGTGAGGCAGGCGTTTGGTAGTGAGAAGCACGGTTTGGCATTAAACCATCTACCAAGATAGGGAGTCCTGACGTGATTAGCAGTGCTTTATGAGCTTTCTGACCAGCGCTACCGATGTTGCGATCGAAAAAAATCTCAAGCAATTTTTGTTCATTCTGCTGGTTGCTCTGAGTGCTGCGGGTCTACCCAAGATTTTTTCGTCGCTGCGGCAGGTGCCCTACACGCTGCTGCTGGTGATGGTCGGTTTAGGGTTAGCGCTGGTAGATGTGCGACTGCTAGATTTGTCCCCGGGGATGATTCTGATGATTTTTCTGCCGCCGCTCTTGTTTGAAGCGGCGTGGAACATGAAATGGTCGAAGCTAAAGGAAGAGCTACTGCCGAGCGGTCTTTATGCAGTGGGTGGAGTCGTGCTGTCGATCGCCACTGTGGGATGGGCACTCCACGCCTTCGCGCATGTTCCCTGGATGACGGCATTGCTTGTGGGTGCGTGTCTTTCAGCCACCGATTCTGCGGCGGTCATTGGGCTGTTTCGTGAAGTGGGAGCCGGAAAACGTTTGACCACGCTGCTTGAAGGCGAGAGCTTATTTAACGATGGCGCGGCAGTAGTTGCGTTTGGCGTTCTGGTAGAACTGGCAGTTAATCCACAGCCTGTACAAGTTTCTACTACAGTGTTGCGCTTTCTAGTTGTGACAGGTATTGGATTGGGTATTGGTGGACTCATCGGCGTTTGTGTTGCTTTTTTGACGCAGCGATATGAGTTGTCCTGGGTGGAGCAATCGCTGACGCTCGTCACGGCTTATGGCACCTATTTACTGGTCGAAGAACTGGGTGGTTCTGGAGTGATTGGCGTAGTGACAACTGGTTTAGTGATTGGCAATTTCAGCGCTAAAACGGGTGTTGTACCTGTGAAGCGATCGACCATGATTGAATTTTGGGAATTCGCCGTCTTTTTTGTGAATTCCATCTTATTTCTGCTGCTCGGTGATCAAATTCACTTGCCGAATCTGGTGCGCAACATTGGTACTACCAGCATTGCGATCGCGGCGATCGTCCTGTCACGTGCTATCACTATCTACGGCTTTAGTGCGCTCACCAATGGGCTTGCCAAAACCGACATTCCCTGGCGTGAACAAACCGTTTTGTGGTGGTCAGGATTGCGCGGCTCCGTCTCGATCTCGCTGGCACTGAGTATCCCGATCGTGGTGATGGGGCGTGAAGAGATTATTGCCAATTCCTTTGGTGTCGTGTGGTTTACGCTATTGGTACAGGGATTGACTGTAAAACTACTGTTAGGCAGTTTGAAGCTCTTAGAAGATCAATCGCTGCAACAACAATATTTAGCGCTCATTGCTCGTCGTGATGCCTTGTGTCAGGTGGCGACCCATCTAACGCAAATAAGCGATCAGCTAACGATTAGTTCTACGCTACAAGCATCGCAACAAGCTTTTGTACAGCAACAACTTCAACAACTCCACATTGATATTCAGCAGATGCAAGAACAGCATCCGCAACTGCAAGCCTTTAGCGTGCAACAACATCAAAAAGAACTGTTGGCGATCGAAGCCAATATTTACACCAAGTTCGTCCAGTCTGGCTTGTTAAAAGCCTCGCCAATCCCCATCATGCAAAAAGCGTTTGACCCTTAATCCATAGACCGAGCTTGGTTTCTGGTAAGGGTAGAGGCAATTAAGTTAGTCCTAATGCTTTACCAACGCTGTGGGTCAACCAGTACGCGTAGAGCGATCGCATTGATCGTTTGTAGCGTGAATTACATCACGCACCGACTCAGCTCACTATCTTGTATGGCATGTATGGGTCTGCGTACTGCATACAAACTTTAGCCTTCTTAGTTTGTTGTTCGCTAGGGCATCGAGCGATGGTGCGCAAGTCCGTTCGTTTACCAGTGTGAGGAGTCATGTTCAAAGCAGCGATCGTGCAACGTCTTTTACTAGCAGCGCCCTTAACGTTGAGTTTGCTTGCCCAAGCGTCATTGACGGTAGTTGCCGAAACTGCACCGCAGCAGACGCTTCCTAAACCAGATGCTGTACAACCGACAAATTTAGTGGCAGCGCCTTCAGAGACAGAGCAAAGCAGACCAACGACAGCGCCAATCTCATTGGGACAAGTCTCATTGGAACAGGCAAGCTCGTATACTCAAATGCCTCCCATGATTCCGGTCATGGAGCAAGCGACACAAGTGACATCCGTTTCACAGTTAGGTGATGTCAAACCGACTGATTGGGCTTTTCAGGCGCTGCAATCGCTGGTAGAACGGTATGGCTGCATCGTTGGCTATCCTGATCGCACCTATCGCGGCGATCGTGCGCTCACTCGGTATGAATTTGCCGCAGGGTTGAATGCATGTCTCGATCGGGTGAACGAATTGATTACTGCCGGAACAGCCGATCTGGTAAAAAAAGAGGATCTGGTCGCACTGCAAAAGCTACAGGAAGAGTTTGCGGCAGAACTGGCAACGCTGCGCGGTCGAGTAGCGACGTTGGAAACACGCACCATCACGTTGGAAAAACAGCAGTTTTCCACTACAACGAAGCTGAATGGGTTGGTGTGGTTTAACTTAACTGGAGCGTTTTCAGACCGTTCCGTTACGGCTGAACGGCGCTTTGCCAACAATGCGTTTGCTGCGCCCACTCGCAACCCGGTGACATTGGTGCCGTCACGAGTACAGCGCGAGGAGCCAGAAGTCACGTTGAGCTACTATTCGTTTCTCACGCTCACTACCTCCTTTAGTGGCAAAGATTCGCTCATCACTCAATTAGCTGTAGGCAACGGCAACTCTCCTGCCAACGAATTCGTTTCAGCAGGTTTCTTCAACTCCTGGGGCACTCCTTTTCTGGATCAAACAGGTACTCTGACAGCCGGGTCAGTAGTGGTGCGTGAGTTGTCTTATGCTTTTCCGGTTGGTCAGAGCGTGCGCGTTATTGTCGGTCCTCGTATCAACTTTTACCGTTACTTTGATCAAAACCGCTTTACGTTCTTTCTCACTGGAGCGACCAGCTACAACTCAAATGGCAGCACCCTTTCTAACGCCGTCGATCGTGGGTCTGGAGCCGTCATCGTCTGGAATCTCAACCCACAGTTGCGCTTTACAGCCGCATACCTGGCTGAGAACACTGAATTTTTGAGTCCCTCTGGTGGCTTCAATACGTCCAGTGATCCCTCGGCTGGCTTGTTTAACAGCACCAACACGATTACGGGTGAGCTTGCCTTTTCACCCAGCAAAAACTTTAATCTACGGCTGCTCTACACCCGTTCTAACATCAAGGCATACAACGGCTTTATTGGTGGGTCGGTTGGGGAACCGCTGCCCTATGGCTACGCTGACGATGGCTTTGGTGGACGAGTGAATGATGCCAATGCGGACGCGGTTGTGCTTAATTTTGACTGGCTGATCACTCCAGGTTTTGGCATCTTTGGGCGCTATTCCTACGGCAGTACCGAAATTGATCCGGTGAATGCGGCGCGATCGGGCGGTGATGTCGATGTGCAGTCGATTCAATTTGGCTTCGGCTTTCCCGACTTGGGCAAAAAAGGAGCGCTAGGTGTGCTTTCGTTTCTGGTGCCCCACGATTATCTAAGCGGACAGCGCTTTTTGCTAGCTGGCGGTGGCGATGGTAGCACGCAATATGAGCTAGAAGCCTCCTACTATTACCCGTTGACGAACAATATTGCGATCGTCCCTGCCTTTTACGCCATCTGGAACCCGAATAGTTTTAGCAGCAACCCGACTGTGTTTGTTGGCAATCTTCGTGCCCAGTTTAGCTTTTAGCTAGAAAGCGTAAAGCCGCAACTCGTCTCGCAAAGAGGCATATCGGAGCGGGAAATAGACCCATCACAAAGCAAAAGTGTTAAAAGCACTACTCCTTAAGTGCCAGAGACATGGGCAAGATAGCAAGCAACCTTACTGTAGAGGGAGGAGTTTGTAGCACCATACACACTAATCTGTCACTAGACTGACTATCGTATACGGTATACAAGAATTTGTGAGCAGCACAGAGATTGCATCAGTCAAGGTGATCACTAGTTGGCTTTGAGCAACGTTAGGGAAGTTTAAGGGGGCGATCGTAAAAACATGGCACAGCGAGAAGAGAGTAGTACTTTGCGGGAATCTGGTTTAGCTGAGGCTGAAGGTTTTCCAGATCTAGGGGCAACCAGTTCGGAACTGATCTATGGGCTATATGACAGACCACCCGTGGTCGAGTCGTTTTTTGTCGCTGTGCAGCACGTTTTAGCCGCGTTTGTCGGCATTGTGACACCGCCGCTGATCATTTGTACCAGCCTGGGGCTTGATGCGGCTAACACCAGTTTCATCATCAGTATGTCGCTGCTTGCCTCTGGTATTTGCACCTTTATTCAATGCAAAACGTTTGGTCCTGTCGGCTCAGGTTTACTCAGCTTGCAGGGCACTAGTTTTGCCTTTCTGGGTGCCATTTTGGGCGTAGGAGGCACGGCGATTCAAGCCGGAAGGACACCCGAACAGGCGCTGTCGCTAATTTTCGGCGTTTGCTTTTTTGGTGCGTTTGCGAATGTGATGTTGAGCCGCTTTTTGCATCTGTTGAGCAAAATCGTCACGCCGATCGTGTCGGGAACGTTGGTCATGCTCATTGGACTGAGTCTGCTCAAAACAGGCATTACCAGTATGGCGGGTGGCACAGCGGCATTAAAGGCGAATACATTTGCCAATGCTCAGAATATGGCACTCGGCTTTGGGGTCTTTTTGATCGTGATCATTTTGACGCTGGCGAAGAATCAATATGTGCGGATGGGCGCGATCGCGATTGGCTTATTCGTGGGTTATGTCGTCTCTGCCTTCATGGGCATGGTTGATTTCAGCATTTTCAGCAAACTCTCGATCGTCAGCTTGCCTGTGCCCTTCCGCTACGGTATGAGTTTTGAGTTCAGTGCCTTGATTCCCTTTCTCATTCTCTATCCGCTGACTGCCATTGAATCGGTGGGTGACATGACTGCCACTTCTATGGTGTCTAAAGAACCCATCACGGGTCCCGTTTATGTTCGCCGGATTAAAGCTGGAGTGCTGGCAGACGGTTTGAACTCGTCTCTAGCAGCATTGCTCAATACCTTTCCCATCACCACCTTCAGCCAAAACACAGGCGTTATCCAAATGACAGGGGTGGGTAGTCGCTATGTGGGCTTTTTTGTGGCAGGCATTCTGGCGCTGCTAGGACTGTTGCCCATTGTCAGCGGTGCGTTTCAGTCCATTCCTCAGCCTGTTCTTGGTGGCGCAACGACGGTCATGTTCGGTTCGATCGCGGTAGCTGGAGTCAAGATTATTGCCTCTGAAACTCTCGATCGTCGTGCCACGATTATCATTGCCGTTTCGTTAGCGCTGGGGTTAGGTGTGGTGTTCGTACCCGAGTTGTTTAACAATCAGCCTGCCCTCATCAAAAATATGTTTGCTTCTGCTACTTCGACCGGTGGTTTAACTGCCATCTTGCTCAGTTGGTTGCTACCCCAGCCCTCAACGCAGACGGATGCCGCCGTGTCAGAAAATGCAGGGGTTGCGGATGTCTAGACACGTTGCCGCCCTGCCAGGTCGTGGTATCGATCGCTCGGTCACATTCCGAAAGTCTGTCCTGATGGCACCAAGCTTTGTTATCAGGGTGAGCAGATTCTTCGATCGTGAACTGTAAACTGGTATCGTGATCAGCATCTGAGTCGCTTGTTAGTCATTGTTATTGGAGAGAGTCATGCTCAAATTTGTTACCCGTAGATTGAGTGCCTTTGTGCTGTCGTTTGTACTGTTGCTGGGCACTGTCATTGGCTACCCCGGTTTTGCAGGAGCGATCGCTCCTGGTGATTCAAGCTTTGTAGTGCTCAGTCAGCCGCAAGTCATCGTCGGCGAGTCTGGCTTGTTAGCAGATGCAGCAGTCGTTGCCGATGATCCGGTTGTGGATCAAGCAGCAGCGGCAAAAGACGCGCAAGTGGCTGAAGACGCAGCAGAAGAGACCGTAAAGGCAGAAGCCAAAAAGCTGAAGGAAGCGGAAAAGGCAGCCGCCAAAAAGGCTAAAGCAGAAGCCAAAGAGGCAGCCAAAAAGTTGAAGGCGGAAGCGAAAGCCGCGAAAGAAGCCGCCAAAGCCGAAGCAAAAGCCGCCAAAGACGCAGCTAAATTAGAGGCAAAAAAGGCGAAAGCAGCCGCTAAAGCAGAAGCAGAAAAGTTGAAGACAACGCCTGAGGCGAGCGCTGCCTCGTAGGTTTCTGCCTTGTCGATCGCTCTTGAGCGCACTCAGTCTGAGTCGTCTACCGCCGTCTCAATGCTATCAGGCGCTATTCATTCTCAAAGCACCCTATTGCCTCTGAGCAAGGAAGAGCAATGACTGTCGTTCCACGTAACGAGCCATCGTTTAGCCTGAGTGCGTTTCTCATCAGCGACGGACCTGCTGGTTTCTTGCTGAGTTGGGTCGCAGGGTTTGTTGACACCTCTGCCTTTATTATTTTATTTGGCATTTTCACTGCCCATGTAACAGGCAACATTGCTTTAGCAGGATCGTCGTTTGTCGCCGCTGATGAAGGCACGACCATTACGCGCCTGTTGATGTTACCAACCTTTATGCTGACTGTGGCGTTAACGTCTCTACTGGCGCGTTACGCCCGTGGTAAGCAGTGGTCTGTATTTGCCGTGCTACTAACGGCAGAAGCGATCGCGCTTAGCATTTTTCTAATCATTGGCACCAATCTTTCACCCGCTTTGCTGCTGGATGTACAGGAAGAATATATTCTGCCGATCGGCATGGCAGGGGTGGTGGCAATGGCAATTCAAAATGCGCTGATGAAAGAGTCAAAAGGCGTGTTCAAGAGCTATATTCCAACCACGGTGATGACGGGCAATACCACGCAACTGACGATCGATCTGGTACAGTTTTTGAGCGCCAAGCTATCACCTCCTAGTGAGTTAACAAAGCTGGAAGCGGCGGAGGCACTAGAGCGGATGGGGCGTTTTGTTCCGGTCATTGCAGGCTTTGCGCTGGGTGGCTTTGCAGCCGCGTTTTTTGTGTTGCTGTCAGAATCCTGGTGGAGTCTGGTCTTTCCATTACTGGTGATTTCTACCCTGGCGATCGCGGCTTACCTGCAGCACGAACCTGCGCCAAGACTGGATCACTGATTGCTGTCAGCTACCATTGTTTTAACAAGTAAGTTTCAATAAGTAAGGAAACCGCCGATGAAACGCCTCTTGATCACGATTGTTGCCTGTGCCATCATGACGCTCAGCCTCGTGGGTGCGGTTGGCGTTGCCCAGATGCAACCTGCTGTAGCAGGGCTGTTGCCACTACTGGGTGCTGAAACAACTGCCTCTCCTGACGCAATCCTTGAGCAAGTCAAAAACCAGATCTTGCCTCAGTTTGAGAGCATTTTAAGCCCTGAACAGCGCGATCGACTTCAGGCTGAGATTGTTGATGAAAAGGTCAGTCTCCGTAAAGCGTTCAAGAAACTGGCGCTGTCCATTGACCAGAAGACGAAGCTTGCTATGGCGTTTAAGTCACTGCCCAAGAAGGACATTCTTGCGACGCTGACACCCGAACAGAAGAAGGGGCTTTTCTCCAAGAAAGACTTCATGCCCACGCCAGAAGCCATTAGCGACAAGATTAATGCCAAGATGAAAATGGCGAAAGAGAAAGGGGCAATGATGCCAACCGCAGAAGAAATTAGCCAGAAAATTAGCGCCAAAATGAAACTGGCGGAAGAGAAGGCAGCCGCCAAAGCAGCGCCTACTCCAGTGGGTGAAAAGGCAACTGAAGCGCTCAACGCGATCGAGAGCAACGTGGCAGAGTAAGGTGCAATGATTGCTTTTCTTCCCATGCGGCTTGCTCATCTAGTCGCACCGCAGCCCATGAACACTGAATTTTCGCCTTTCTTAAAAGCGGTCATTTCGTTTACGCATCCAGTCTTGATGCTGGGTGCTCTGCTGGCAGCCTTTTACGCGTTGTATTTGGGTTTGTTAGTCAGGCGTACCCGCAGTGCTGATGCCGAAACCCGCAAGCAGATGATTAAGGAGAAATACAATCAGCGGCACTTTCAGCTAGGCGCACTGTTGCTGACAGTTTGGGTGATGGGAGCGGTTGGTGGTATGGGTGCAACCTATTTGCTGTACCACAAACTGTTTGTTAGTCCACATTTGCTCGTTGGCTTGAGTACCATCTGCTTTGCGGCACTCGCAGCGATGTTTGTCCCTCTCATGCAGCAGGGTAAGGAATGGGCAAGGCTGCTGCACATCACATTTACAACGTTAGTCCTCGGTTGCTTTCTCGCTCAAACGGTGACAGGGCTACAGATTGTGCAAAAAATGATCGGCGAGATGCTTAAAACTGCCTAACGCGCTGCTATTGAACACTCAGACCTATGGATGAACTCATTCGAGAACCGCTCAATCTTGTGATTCTTTTGCTTGCAATTCTGGTCGCCATTCCACTGTTTGGTTGGCTATTAACGTTGGTGCAAATCACCTTTCGAGCGGCACTTTCGATCGCCGCGATCGGCATCATTGCCTCCCTGATTTTAATTGTTCTTTTTGGCGTGAGTCCCGATCAAATCGTGCATCAGGTGAGCCGTGTACCTCAAACGTTGCGACAAGTCTTGTTTGAAGGCAATGCTCCCTGGAAAAGCGTTTCTCAGGCTTACAGTAAGTGGTAAGTTCTCGTTTCGAGCTGGATGGAGCGATCGCTTCACTAAACGTCATTCTGTTTGAATATTACGAGCGGTCAAACCAGTGTTGCTGTCAACCAGTTCAAACTTGACTCGACTTCCTGGCTTCAGAGTGCGATAGCCCTCACCGGGAATAGCTGTGAAATTAAAGAAAATTTCATCGTCCGTGCCGTCTTTAGCAATAGCGCCGTTGCCTGATTGCAGATCAAACCAGCGTACAATCCCTTGCTCGACGGGTAGCCCATTTGCACCCAGGGTCGGTGCGCCCTCTGCCCATGCCTGCTGGGGAATACGAATCTGTTTCACATCTGGAGTGTTATATGCCTCGTAGCGGTAGTCCGATCGCGTTTCCATCAAGGTACGCAAATCGTGTCGCAGTTCTTCAAGGGTTGGTCTGCCGACAAAAAACCAGCCGTTGTAGATTTTGTAGATGCTGAGGTCAGAACGAAGGACAAACGTATAAGGCTGAGCGCGATCGGCATACTCACCTTCTGTTTCGTCGAGAATGTTAATTTGTTTAATGACTTCTCGCTGTTCATCGGCTAAGAATTGCCACTGTGCCCCCAAGCCTGCGCGAAAAGCAGCCTGCACAAGCGGCGGATCAGCGCTGATGGCAGCCAGTTTGCCATAGTTGACCATCAGTTCATCTTGAAACTGCACCAGTTGACGAAACTGCTGACGATCGCGGGGACAAAAGAAGCCTCTGTAAAACACCACAATCAAGGGATAACCATCCAAAAAGCCCAGCTTTTGATCGATCAATCCAGGCTGCGTGAATTGGGACAACTGCGTGAGTTCCTTTTGATGGTTTGGCAACGCTACGTTGGGAAAGCGATCGCCCACTTGAAGATTCGTTGTCATCTTTACTGCTTCTGCACGTCTTATTTCTACTGCTCTCGCAAGGCGTATCCCACGCCTCTTACAGTGTGGATCAACCGCTTTTCACCCTTCTCTTCTAATTTCAGGCGCAGATAGCGGACATACACTTCGATGATGTTGGAGTCGCCCATAAAGTCGTAACCCCAAACCTTTTCGAGAATCTGGTCGCGCGTATAAACCTGACGGGGATGGTTTAACAGGTATTCTAGTAAATCAAACTCTTTTGCCGTGAGATCGATCGATCGTTCACCCCGACGCACTTCACGAGTACGACGATTGAGGCTGAGATCTTCAAATTGCGCTACGTCTTCGTCTGCTTCCTGGGTGCGACGCAAATGAGCACGAATTCTTGCCAGCAGTTCCTCAATGCTGAAGGGTTTGACGACATAATCATCCGCACCTGCATCTAGCCCTGTGACGCGATCGCCGACTTCATCCCGCGCGGTCAACAAAATAACAGGCACTTTGCTGCCCGTTGCGCGCAAACGTCGGCATAGCTCCACACCCGTCAATCCAGGCAGCATCCAATCCAGAATGGCTAAATCTGGTTCAGACTCACGCGCCAGAGATAGCCCCGACATGCCATCATGCGCAACACTGACGCGATAGCCTTCGCTGCTCAATTCCAATTCCACAAAGCGAGCTAACTTAACTTCATCTTCGACTAAAAGAATATGGGCTGCCATCCTATTGCTCCTGGAGTAGGTAAGGCAAACACTGACGCATTTCCTTTACCTGGCTGTAACGTGACAAAATTGTTCTATCGCTTCACTCTAAGCGCAATCAGCTAGAAAAAATGAGTTTTCCCTGAGTTGAACGATAACTTTTGCTGAAAACGTAAAAGCAAGGATCAACCAATGTTCTGACGGTTGGCAATCCTCTTTAAGCAGTAAGAAATAGCTTGGTTTCAGGAGTCACAAGTCAAGAGCCAGAAGGTAATACCATTTCACTAAACTGTGGCTACACAAACAAGCTTCGGCTGGCGGTCAGCGGTCAGCGGTCAGCGGTCAGCGGTCAGCAGTCAGCGGTCAGCGGTCAGCGGTCAGCGGTCAGCGGTCAGCAGCAAGAACGAATCTGTAGGGCGATTTTGTAGGATTGGTATAACTAAAAATCGATCGCTAAATGATTGAATCTTGGTTGCAAATGATTGAGGGACACTCCAAGCTAACGAAACATCGCAAGGGCTTACGCAAACCTCGGAGGTTTCAACCAAGAATCAAGCATCGTGACTAACCTAGTGGCTTAAACCTCCGAGGTCTTAGTCAAAATGCATCATTTCTGCGGGTATTTAAAGGCGATCGAGCTTTTCGGCGGCATCTTCTCGTTAAAAAACTCGGTTTCTGCGTCAGCTTAATGACTCTCGCTAGTTTGCCCAATGTCCAGATCGGCTGTGAAGCTATAAATGGTTTGTGTTTGCAGTCTATCGCTAAGGCTGGAGGGCTTCTGGTTAAATGAGAACATCTGACGATCGAGCTGCACCTGTAAACCGATCAATGGATCGGTGCCAGGAGACACGATAAATTCGAGCTTTTGCAGGTTAGGCAAGGCAGCAAGGCTATCCAGAATTTTGGCGATCGCCTGCACATACGGGTGTTCTGGCGATTGATACCAATCCGGCTTGCCCAAGAGCGGTTGGTCAAAGCCCAGATGGACAATAAGCGCTGAGTTGCCAAACAGCGCCTTAGCGACAGGGCGCACTTCTTCTTGCAGCAGCAGGTCGTGTGCTTTTGCTACATAACGTAGCTTTTGCAGGCGATCGTAGCGCTCTGTAACCGTGTCGGCGGTGGCTTGCCAGCGAATCGCCACTGTGACCAAATAGGTCTGTAGAAACAGGTGACCCAACTTTTCGGCTTTAGTCGCTAGATAACTGGAATTGTAAGTAGTGGCTTCGATGAGCAACGGCACTCGTTCAACCACTTCTAGCTCGTAGCCTTTGAGTCCAGCAATTTTGCGGGGATTATTGGTGATCAGCCGCATTTGACGGATGCCTAAATCATTAAGAATTTGAGCGCCCATGCCATAGTTTCGCAGATCAGCCGGAAAGCCCAGATGTTCGTTCGCTTCCACCGTATCCAAGCCCATATCTTGCAGTGAATAGGCTTTGAGCTTGTTGACTAAACCAATGCCACGACCTTCTTGCCGCAGGTAAACGACCACGCCCTGACCTGCATTTTCAATCATTTTAAGGGCGGCTTGAAGCTGCATTCGGCAGTCACAGCGGAGAGAGCCGATCGCGTCACCCGTCAGGCATTCAGAGTGCATACGTACCATCACTGGCGCGTCGTGAAAGGTTGACGGATCACCTTTGACGATCGCCACATGCTCCGTGTTATCAACCGTGTGGCGGTACGCATAGATTTGGAAATGCCCAAATTCAGTCGGCAAGTCGGCGATCGCTTCCCGCTGAATGAGTCGCTCATGCTCCAACCGATAGCTGATCAAATCCGCAATGCTGATAATTTTGAGCTGATGAATCTTGGCATACTCAATCAGTTCAGGCAGACGCGCCATTGAGCCATCAGCATTTTGGATCTCACAGATAACACCGGATGGATGCAGCCCTGCTAACCGTGACAGATCGACTGCGGCTTCTGTGTGCCCTGCCCGTTTGAGCACACCGCCTTCTCTGGCACGCAGCGGAAACACATGACCGGGACGACGCAAATCTTTTGGGCGTGTGGCTGAGTTGATGGCAATTTGAATGGTGCGAGCGCGGTCTTCGGCAGAAATGCCCGTTGTCACACCTGCGCTGGGGGAGGCATCAATGCTGACGGTGAAAGCAGTCTGATTACTATCTGTGTTGTTGGTCACCATCAGCGGGAGATCGAGTTCATCCAGTCGATCGCCCGTCATTGCCAGACAAATCAACCCCCGCGCCTCTACTGCCATAAAGTTGATCATGTCGGGTGTGGCAAATTGGGCGGCGGCAATCAGATCGCCTTCGTTCTCGCGGTTTTCATCATCGACGACAACGATCGCCCGACCGCATTTGAGATCAGCCAGCGCTGTCTCGATGGTATCAAAGGTGAAGAGGGTGGGTTGAGATGAATCGACAGAAACGTTCAAGGCAGGAGTACCGTAAAGTTTTTTGAAGCGAACGTACTCTTTAAATTGTAGTCTGTTTGCCCTGGTGACAGAGTGGTTGGGGCTGAAACGCACACAGGGCTGATCCCAGCCCCTCCTGACCCGTAACTGAGGAATAGAAGGATCAGATGATCAGGTCATGCGATCGTTGCTTGCACTAAAAAGTCAACAATCCCTGCTACAAGGCGACCCGATTTCCCCCACAAACGCTAACTCTGGTACTACAATGCAGCAAACATTGAGTCGTTCGAGCGGTAAAGAAGGTAAAGCATCATGGGTGATACAGGACGCATATCGGTTGGCATTGTCGGTGCGTCGGGTTACGGTGGCGTACAGCTAGTGCGCCTTTTGATGGATCATCCGCGCCTGGAGCTTGCCTACCTTGGCGGCGAAAGTAGTGCTGGACAGGCATTTGCCGAACTCTATCCTCATCTGGGGCACCGCGTCAAGCAGATGATCGAGCCGCTCGATCTGGATCAGATTGCCGATCGCTGTCAGGTCGTCTTTCTCTCGCTGCCCAACGGCTTGGCGTACAAGATGGCTCCTACGCTACTGGAAAAAGGCTGCAAAGTGCTGGATCTGTCGGCAGACTATCGGTTCTCAGATCTGGCGACCTACACTGCCTGGTATGGGGGTGATCGATCGGATCAGGCGATTGCTGAAACGGCGGTTTATGGCTTGCCGGAACTGTACCGCGATCGCATTGCTGAAGCACAGCTCGTTGGCTGCCCCGGATGCTATCCCACCGCGAGTTTGCTTGGCTTGTCGCCATTGCTCAAACAGGGGTTAGTGGTACCCGAAACCGCCATTATCGACGCAAAATCTGGCACCTCTGGCGGCGGTAGACAGGCAAAAGTCGGGATGTTGCTGGCAGAGGCAGACAACACGTTTGCAGCGTACAACGTCGCGGGGCATCATCGTCACACCCCTGAAATTGAGCAAATTTGCAGTGACTTGGCAGGGCATGAGGTGTTGATTCAGTTTACGCCGCATCTCGTGCCGATGGTACGGGGCATTTTAGCCACAATCTACGCCACCCTACGCGATCCTGGGCTGGTGCGCGAAGATCTACTGACCATTTACAATGCCTTTTACCGTAATGCTCCGTGGGTGAGAGTGCTGCCCAGCGGTATCTATCCCCAAACGAAATGGGCAGCAGGCACAAATCTTTGCTACATCGGGTTAGAAGTTGATCCCCGCACCGATCGCGTGATTGTCATGTCCGCAATCGATAACCTGATGAAAGGACAGGCGGGACAGGCGATTCAATGTCTCAATATCATGATGGGCTGGGATGAAACGTTGGGTTTACCGCAACTGGCGTTCTATCCTTAGTGATGAGCGGTCAGCGGTTAGTAATCAGCGGTCAGCGGTCAGCTTTCTTCTGACTATTGGCTGCTATACGTCCTCAAGCGTGATGTGCCATCCGAGCGCCTGGGCGATCGTCTCTGGCAGGGTTACAGGATTGAAGGGTTTGGCGATCGCGTCAACAACACCGAGTCGCCGCAGTTTTTGGGGCGTAAAGTAACGCGCCTGTACACTCAAGAGAATGACAGGGATCGATCGGGTGGCTGGGTTTTCATGAAGCGTGTGGATGAAAGTCGTACCATTCATTCCTGGCATTAGGATGTCTAGCAGAATGGCATCTGGACGCTCGACCGCTAAACGCTTTAACCCTTCTTGAGCAGAAGAGACGGTAATCACAGTCCATCCTGCTAAATCGCTCAAGCAGGCTTGTACAAGCTCTTGAATACTAGCTTCATCATCGATCAGTAAGATTGATTTACGGGGTTTAATGCCACTCATTCGTTCCACACGAAAAGCGCGTATCAAGGCTCAACCGTTGCTTGAAGAAATCCGTTTTTAATGTGGGGCAATGGTATCATTGCCCCCTTTTCAGTGGCTTTTCAGGTTTCTCTAGCGGTCTTATTTGATTTGTGAAAGTTGTGCTGGGTGAGCTTTCAGCTCTTAGCTTTCAGCATTCAGCGGTCAGCCGTCAGCCTGGGCGTGAGCGCTGAATGCTGAAACCACTGCATACTTTTGAATGCTTTAGGACTGCTATAGGCAAAGCGCCATAAACGACTTACCGCTTAGACAGGCTCTCTGACGCGTCGGGATGTTTCCACAGTGTTCTCGTCAAAAACATTGGCGTAGAACCAGCCTGCAAGGAGTGCACCAATGATGGGAGCCAGCCAGAACAGCCAGACTTGTCCAAAGAGTTCTGCTCCTGCAAACAGTGCGACACCCGTACTGCGCGCAGGGTTAACAGACGTATTCGTCACAGGAATGCTGATGAGATGCACGAGCGTCAGACCCAGCCCGATCGCCACTGGCGCAAAGCCCACAGGTGCACGGTTATCGGTCGCACCTAGAATAATCAGCAAAAACATGAAAGTGAGTAACACTTCTGCCAGAAAACACGCTGCCAGACTGTAGCCGCCCGGAGAATGAGCGCCAAAGCCATTCGTTGCCAGTGGATTGGTGCCCGTCAGTGCAAACCCTGCTCGACCGCTGGCAATGGTATAAATGGCTCCACCTGCAAGGATGCCGCCCAACACTTGAGCGATGATGTAAGGCAGCAATTCAGAGGCAGGAAAGCGCTTCCCTGCCCACAGACCAAAAGAGACGGCAGGATTGAAGTGCCCACCAGAAATGTGACCAACCGCATACGCCATCGTTAAGACGGTTAGACCAAAGGCAAGCGAAACGCCCAAGAAGCCTAAACCAAAGAAGTTAGGAGAATTCGGAAACTTTGCATCGTATGGGAAAGCAGCGGCGAGAACGGCACTGCCACAGCCTCCAAAGACCAACCAAAAAGTGCCGATAAATTCGGCAATGCAACGTTTGATGAGCGGCATCTAAGATCTCCTCGAAATTTACAGTGGCGGAAAGTAAGCACTCAACGGAGCGATCGCTGAGTAGCATACCAGGAATCAGCGCAGTGCCTTTCTCTACTAGCGTTGCGATCGAGCCAATTGTGCCAGTAGGTAGCCGTGTAGCGACCGCTCAGCAAATCAACGATTGACCGTACCCTTTAGCTCGTCACGCTTTATGCAATACGCGGAACTGTGCTGATCGAAAGGCTTGAGTGCTTGATAGATAGAGACTAAAACAAAAAAATAAGGAACTGATAGGTGCCTTGATCCTGATCAATCCCAGCCCAACAGGGTTGCTAGTTGAACGCAGAGACGCATGGGGTCGAACGGTTTTGTAATCACGCCAGCAATCTCCATTTGGGCGAAACGAGTACGATCGCTTGGCAGCACTTTAGCAGTCAATAAGACGATCGGAATATGTTGCAGCATGACATTGCTTTTCAGCGTTTCATAGACCGCAAACCCATCCATCACAGGCATGGAAACATCCAGCAGAATCGCATCCACGTTGTTTGCTTCAGCTTTATTCAGTCCTTCAGACCCAGACTCAGCGGTGATTACCGCCCAAACACCCAGATCTTCCAGGCACGTAACGGCAAGCTCCCGCAACGCTTCTTCATCATCAACAACCAGAATACGTTTGTTCATAGTGCCTGTTATCAAAGCAGTCAAAGTCACAGAGACAGCCAAACCTGGAAGCTAATCATCTGGTATGGGTACGGTGAAAAAGAAGGTGCTGCCTTGACCCAATGCGCTTTCAACCCAAATGCTGCCGTTGTGCTGTTGCACAATACTTTGGCAAATTGCCAGACCTAACCCTGTGCCTCCGCGCTGGCGGGCATCAGAAACATCAACCTGCTGGAAGCGCCCAAAAATAGTCTTCAGCTTGTCTAGGGGAATGCCTCTGCCCTGATCAGTCACTTGAAAGAGCACAGAACTAGCCTGAGCTTGCACGGATAGCGTTACGGTCGCATGGGCTGGAGAGAATTTGATGGCATTGCTCAACAAGTTGGTGAGGGTTTGAATCAGGGCATCAGGGGCAGCCCAAACCTGAGCCGATGATGGTACAACCAGCAGCGAGACCTGTGCTTCATCCGCGATCGACTGCACACCTTCGACAGCCCGTTGCACGAGATCATCTGCCTGACACGTTTCCATCACAAGTTCGACTTTGCCCGAAGATAGCCGCTCCAAATCCAGAATATCGTTCACAAGCCGTACCAGGCGATCGCTGCTCGACAGCGCCAGTTCCACCATGCGCTTCGCTTTTTCGGGCTTATCAGCGTAGATGCCCGTGTGCAGCAACCCCAGAAAGCCTTTGATAGCGGTTAGCGGTGTCCGTAGCTCGTGACTAACAATGGCAATGAATTCATTCTTCATCTGGTCAACTGCCTGCTGCTCTGTGACATCCTGAATTTGCGCCACGTAATACAGCGGCTGGTTTTGAGCATCGCGCACAAGCGATAGGCTCAGTCGTCCCCAAGCCGTCCGTCCACCCTTACACTGATAGCGGAGGGCGGTTTGGGTGGCATTGCGCTGCTGCGACAGCGCTTGCTCCACACCCTGTTGCAGCAGCTTTATGTCTTCGGGATGCACGAGAGCAGACGCTGGCAGAGCGAGTAACTCCACCTCGACATAGCCCAGCATGCCACAGAGCATGGGGTTTACTTTGAGCCAGCGATCGTCCATGCTAATGAGCGCCATGCCGATCGGAGCATCATGGAAGGCACTGCGAAAGCGCGCTTCACTGTCACGCAACGCTGTTTCTGCCCGTTTCAGTTCAGTGAGGTTGCGTACTGTCACCACGGCACCAGAAATCGTTTGATTGGCTTCAATGTATGGATCGTAGGTAACGCTCATAAATTGCGAACCCATCGTCGGATACTCAAACCAGGCTTCGTACTGCACGGTCTGTCCGGCAAAGCAATGATCGAGACGCTCTTTAATGACCGCTTCAAAGCTAGGCTGACCAACGAGATCGGCGACGGAGTGCCCGATGATTTCATCGCGCTGTTTATCAAAGCGGGTGAGATAGGACGGATTAATCACTTGATACGTGTAATCTTTGTCAATCAGTGAAATACCATCTGTGGTGGCAGCAACAATGCGCTCGTATTGTCGCAGAGCATCTTCTGCTCGTTTACGAGTGGTGATATCTCTGACAATCACTAAGATGCGATCGCCGCCAACGCTGACTACTCGGACTTCTTCATGTTTGGTTTCTCCCTGCACTTGCACCTGATGTTCATAAACAGTCACATCACCCGTGGTTAGCGCTTGTTGAATGGCATTCATCCTTGCCTGTGCCAATGCAAAGGGCAGAAGTTCATAGAGATTTTTGCCAACCGCTTCTGACTTCTCATAGAGATTGGTGATACTAGGTCCGTCAATCAAATCAATGCAGGTACCATCGGCTTTCATCCAAACAATCAAATCAGGAATGGCTTTTAAGATTTGATTTTTGGTGGCTTCGCTCTCACGGAGGGCGAGTTCTGCTTGTTTGTGCTTTGTAATGTCTAAATTGGTGCCAATCAGTTGAGTAATCTGCCCGTTTGGGTTGACGATCGCTTCTCCTTTTGCTTCAACATAGCGGATTGATCCATCTGGCTGTATGGCGCGAAAATCTACGCTGTAGGAGCTTCCAGTCGTCATAGCCTGCGTCACGCATTGCTGCAACACGTCACGATCGTCAGGATGCAGCAGTGCCATAAATTGAGAGAGCGTTGGCTCTGGCTGCGTGATATCCCAACCAAAGATGTGGAAGCTTTCTTCTGACCAGGTTACTTGTCCTGTGATTAGATCAAGGTTCCAACTGCCAACATGGGCAACCTGCTGGGCACGGCGGAGTGCGGCTTCACTCTGACGCAATGCGGCTTCAACTTGTTTACGATCGGTAATCTCTTTAGCCATGGCAATGATGCAACGCTGTCCCTGAATCTCAATGCTTTCGGCTGAAAACAGCACGGTCAGCAACTCACCCGCATGACTCCGAAACGTACATTCCAGGTTGTGAACGCCTTCACCCGCTAAAATTTGCTCTACCGATCGTTCTTGTTCATCTGAATTGAGCCATAGACCCACCTCTGCCACAGTACGACCGAGAACCGCCTCTCTTGCGTAACCAAATAGGCTGGTGAATGCATCATTGATTTCAAGGTACCGCCCCTCTGGAGTGGCGATCGCAATTGGATCGGGGCTAACACGAAATACTTTGGTGAAGCGTTCTTCTGAGGCTTGTAGGGCAGCTCTAACGTGATCAAAGGAGCGTTGTAATTGTTCGGCAGTCTGGTCGAAGGAGCGCGTTAACTCTTGTAGCTCGGCGATCGCGCTGTCTTCCTTGAGCGTTTCATTCCATTCACCTTGCGCCAACGCACGACTGGCACGACTGAGCCGTTGGATGGGTTGGACAATCCACTGGGCGGTGAGCAGACCCAGGGCGATCGCACCGAACAATGCACCCGCACTCAGCAGGATGGCTGTCTGCGTATTGGCATCACTGAATCCAGTAAAGTCCGACTCTGGCACCGTCACTACGACCAGCCAATCCAGACCGAAGCGATCGCGAAATGGCGTGACCTGGAGAAACTGCCGTTTGTTTGCCGCCTTGAAGTGAAGTTGCCTGGTCGTATCAATCTTGGTAAACGCACCAAATTGAGAGACTAAATGCTGCGCTGTGAGACGAATCAGTGGTTCTTTACTCTCAATGGCAGGAAGACGGTGAGGTTGCGTGCGATCGACACGGGTAAAAAAGGGTGTTTCCGGCGTTGAAGAGGCGATCAGGAGTCCCGATCGTTCGATGATAAACACCGTTCCATGAGCACCGATTTTAAGGTTCTTCAGGTATTGATTGAGCGCCACAAGCGTCAGATCGCTGGCTAAAACCCCTTCAAGCTGATGTGCCTGATTGTAGAGAGGGTAGCTGGCGGCAATACCTAGCCCCAAAGAAGCAGGAAGATAGACATAAACAGGTGTCCAGGTCGGCTGACCCACCACCACCGCGCGTTGAAAAAAGGGGCGATCGCGGGCATCATACTGTTGCCGCTCGACCAGCAAGTGAGTTCGCCTACCAGTTTGATCCACGCTATGCACACGCAGCTTACCGCTGACAAACCGATCGGTGGCTGCGACAGTGAGACCACGCTGATCATTGCCAACCGACAGATAGCCACCCTGAGGATTGCTGAAATGGATGCGGCTGAGTGCGTCAAACTCCTGAATCTGCTGCAAAAAATGGCGCTCCAGGCGTTTGGGGTCGGTGCGATCGATCTCACCTAAGCGGATGGCGCTGGCATTCAAGCGGTTGACCTGCTGCGGTGTTTCCAGATAATGGCTGAGGTACAGGTTAACGCGATCGCTCACCTCACCCATTAACTGCTGGGCAAGCTGTTGAACAGACTGCTGCTGATTGCGAAGAGAGAGATACTGCACCAGCCCGACAGTTCCCACTGTGAGGAGAACAAACGGCACAACAAGCACAAGCCGCAGGGGAATCGCTGTCTGCTGGTAGCGCTTTTTGTCGCGTACCGTGTGTTTAGACGAGAGCCAGGTTAAAGTCATGTACCTAGCCTCCGCTTCATTGTCTCCAGTTCGTGTTGCAAGCGCGATCGCTCGATACGACTGATCACCCGCGTCACTAGCTCTGGACCCACTACTGGCTTCCCGATGAAATCATCAGCACCCGCCGCAAAAACTTGTTGAATGGATGCCATATCGGTGTGGGCAGTCACTACTAGAATGGGTAAATTTCCCCAGCGTAAATCCTGACGCACTACCCGACAAAGGTCGATCCCACTGAATGTGGGCATTTCGAGATCCATCACCAACAAATCAGGCTTGGTAGCGGTCAGTACATCCCAAAATTGACCTGGATCTTGCAGGCTAGTCACGTGCAGTCCCCAAGGTTGCAGGTGACTTCGCAAGCTCTCAAGGACGATCGAATCATCATCCACCAACATGATGTTCGCGTCTGCTGTGGGAGCGCTAGACAACATTTGGGCTAACGCCTCAAAAATTTGAGGTACACCGATCGAGGTCGGCAAAAAGCGCCGCACACCGAACCGAGAAACGATGACGCGATCGATCAAGCGATCGTGTTCAGTCATGACTAAAACGGGCACGATCGGCATCTGCGCCTTGATGGTTTGCAAAAGCGTCAGTGTTTGGTCTACGGTCTCTGTACTAAGACTCAGCAGGATGGCATCTGGAGCAACGTCGTTGAGTCGCTGTTGTGCCGTTTGTAGTGCCACAACCTCTACTTGAAACCCCCAGGCAACACCAGCCTGCCATGCTTGAGACACGATCGCCGCATCATCAATGACCAATACAAGGCGAGTAGCGTTGGGTTCAACAAGTTCAGACTCAACGGGTTCAACCAGAAGAGGCGTTGGCGGTCGTGTGAGTGTTTGTTTAAGAGCCGCGATCAGGGCTGAAAGTGAGGGGATTACGGACGGCTCTAGCGTGTTTGGCTGAAGCAACTGTTCGATCGCTCCTGCCAACTCGGAGCCTTTGCCATAGCCAAACGAGCCTAGCGTGCCTGCCAATTTATGCGCTTCGTGTGCCGCCTCCTGGCATAAAGCAGGACTAACGTTTTGCTGTCGCAGCGACGCTTCGAGTTGCTCTAGCACACTCACCCGTGCAGCAAAGGTTTGCTGATAGCGCTCCAGCACCTTGTTAACTGAGGCTATTTTTTTGGGAGTCAACAGTGCTACAGCGGACGCTGGGAGAGCCGTTGAGTCGCTGGCATCCTGCTCACAATCCTGTTTTGGTGGTGGTTTCAGCCGATAGCCTAGACCGTAGACTGTTTCCAGTAAGTCTGCCGTCATCCCAGCCGCTTTGAGCTTTTGCCGCAAATCTTTGATGAGATTGGTAACCGTACCTTCACTGGGTGAGGCATCGATCGACCAGAGGCGATCGAGAATATCACTGCGACTAAACGCCCGCTGTGGATTGCGTAAAAACAGCCCCAGCAAACCATATTCTTTGGGTGTCAGAGAGAGGGGTTTTTCGGCATAGGTGACCTCTACAGACGCGACATTCATCCGCAGCTTCTCCCACACCAACACAGGCGGTGCTAGGCTCGTTGTTCGCCGACGGAGCAATGCCCGCACTCGTGCCAGCAACTCCACTAAAGCGAATGGTTTGGTCACATAATCATCGGCACCCGCATCCAAGCCTTTGACAACATCAGCACTGGAGCCTTTTGCCGTTAACAAAAGAATTGGTTTTTGGAAGCCTTGAGTACGCAGTTTGCAGCAAAGATGAATTCCATCCAGTTTGGGAATCAGCAGATCTAATAGGATTAGCTCATAATCCCAGGTGACTGCCAGTTCCAGCCCAATTTGCCCATCTGTTGCGACATCGACGGTATAGTGTTGTGTCGTGAGTACATCTAAGAGTAGAGCAATGACTGACTCATCATCCTCTATTAAGAGAATTTTCACAACTGCTTTGGGAGCCTGACACGTCTGTTATCTCTATGGAGATTAACAGGCATTCCTCACTTGTGCAATTGGGAGACGTGTGGTCAAACGCGATACATGTGTCACTCAGTAACGAGACTCAGGCACTGCCAGTAGATCGCTTTTGGCGGTCAGGGTAAGGAGGCAGGGGGCAGGGGGGCAGGGGGCAGGAGGCAGGGGGGCAGGGGGCAGAAGCTAAGACACCTCACACCTCACACCTCACTTCCGCGAAGAGGCAGAAGGCAGAAGCCAATACTCCTCACACCTCACACCTCACACCTCACTTCCGCGAAGAGGCAGGAGGCAAGCTTGTATTCATAGCTGATCGCTGAGTGCTGATCGCTGAATGCTGATCGCTGCATGCTGAACCACTCCTACGCTTCGATCGCCAGAGATCCGTTTGGGTAGGCGACACACGCCAAAGCATAGCCTGCTTGTTTATCTGTGTCTGTCAACGCTGTGGGTGGTGTGTCGTAACGAACCTGTCCTTTATGGACACGAATTTTGCATGCACCACACGCACCAACGCGGCAAGCCGAGCGGATTGGAATGCCTTCTTGCTCTGCTAATTCTAGAATGGACGCACTATCATCTACGGGTATCTGCCGCTCGGCTTTCATAAAGTGAACGACAGGAGACGCTTGAGCGGATGTCGGAGGGGCAGCAAGCTGGGTAGAGGCAGACTTGGTTGCTATACCATCATGATGCCCATTGCCGTTATGAGCCATGATGGTCTCTGGTTGCGGATGCCAGGTCGCAGAAGGTGTCGCCTGGGAGGATGGCTTTGGCTTCTTGGTGCGACCAAAGCTTTCTGACTGGTAGTTCTGCATGGGAAATTTCATGGTTTCCAGCAGGAGTTTAGTGCTTTCCATAAAACCTTCTGGACCACAAACATACACCGATCGCTCGAGCAGATCTGGGGCAACCATCTGCAACAGTGAGCTGGAAATTCGCCCGGTTAAGCCCATCCAAGACTGTCCTAACGGCTGCTGAGTGAGGGTAACAGCCAGATGGAAGTTGGGTAATTGAGCAGCAATGGTTTCTAATTCGGTCCGAAAGATGAGGTCGTCTGGTGTGCGAGCGCAGTGAAGAAAGACGATATCACAGTCGGCAAGTGTATCTTGCACCCACCGAGACATAGACATCATCGGTGTGATGCCGCTGCCAGCCGAAATGAGCATCAGCTTGGAGGGCAAGTTGGGTAAGCAGGTGAAGTGTCCCAATGGTCCGCCAATCAACTGAACACGATCGCCGACTTTAAGGTGGTTGTGCATCCAGTTAGAAACCAGACCAGAGGGGATATCTGGCTGGTCGGGCGGTGAGGCTACACGCTTGATCGTCAGGCTGAGATGATAAGGACGGGTTGGTGACGATGAGATGGAATAAGAGCGAACGACAGGCTTGCCATCAATGTCGATCGCCAGATTCACAAATTGTCCAGGTTTGTAGGTAAACAGTACAGGCGGCTCTGCAATGAAGCTAAAGGTCTTGACATCAGGCGTTTCGTCTATAATGCGACAGCACCGACACAGCAGATCTTCGCCTGCCCACGGCTGCTCTGGCAGCGAAACGGATGTATACGTTTCTGCCTCATTAGCAGACGGAGGGATGGAAGGGGCAGTGATGCCTTCAACATAGAGAAAGGTTTCTCCCAATTGCAGAATATCGGCAAGGCTAAGTTGATACTTTTCATTTGCAGGAACGCTGGTGCCGTTGAGCGATGACCCAAAGCTACTGCCCATATCCATAAAGTAGTAGGCATCATCAACATAGGCAATTTTTCCATGTACGCGGCTCACCTCTGGATTGGGCAGCACCAAATCACAGGCGGTGCTACGTCCAAGCAACCATTCCATCTTGTCAGGCTGCGTCTGCTTTAGGTGATGAATTTGAAACTGCTGCTGCTCAAAATTAATTGACTTTAAGGTCAACATAGGCGTGTGAATTCCCTGGTACAAGGTGTATGGATTGATGCGATCGCAGGCTTGGAGTATGGTATTTCCAAGGCGTTTTCTAAGAACGGTTTTACCCACTGTAGGGGCGCAAGGCTTTGCACTCCTCAAGCAAACAGGCAAAATGTCGTCGTTTGTTTCTTAGAAGTTTCAGCGATCGATGGGGTTAGGGGTTGCTGGTCTAAGCGGTCTCGCGATCGTTTTTGCCAGTGTATCTTCATCGTGAAGGGGGGCAGAAACTGGACGTGCGCCGGACGCGCTGAAAATTTGTGGATGGGTAACGGCGATCGCCTCAAGAGCCGCAAAATGATCGGCATCTTTCAGTTTCAGGTCTTGCCGGAGTTTCTGGCAGAACGCAAAGCTGCTGGATGTATCCGTTGCTTGTTGTTGCAATAAGTCCAGCACGACCCCAGTGTAGGTGTGTAGCCGTAACTGTTGAGAGAACCCCTGCAATACTTTCACAAGTGTATAGATTTCGTCTGGAGTCAATTCATCAATCGATCGCCCTTCCAATAACTCCGGATCAAGCTCAAGCTTTTGCAACTGCTTTCGTAGGCTCACTGCCATATGCTCACGTTCATACTGAGCATGGGTGCGTTTGATGGTGCGATAGAGCCACAGTGCACCCACTAGAACAATCAGCGCGTTGAATGCTAGCAGGGGCCAGTAGGGCAGGCGGTTCAAGGAAGGACGTGCCCCATAGGAGAAAAACGTCCAGAACGAGGTGATGGAAAACAGCGTAAACGCAATGTGCTGAGCCTGTTCCGCTGAAATGGGACGACCGCGCATCGTCAGTCTACGGCAGAGTTTTTCAACAATGACACCGATCGTGAAGGTGATGATAACCAGTACAGCATAGGTGATGAGCACTGCCGCTGCTTTGGGAATCGGAATGGTGTATCCATAGATATAAAAACCTGAATCCATCACTTTGGCAATCTGATCTTCTTCGTGAGTCCAGGCACCTGAAAAGTAATAATCCCAATTACCTGCGTAGAGGTAATAGTAGAGGTAGAAGGCAATCACCATGCCCAGATAGCCATATTGCACTAACCGACGACCGGGTTTATTTAATTCTGCCCAGTACGTTTTTTCGGCATCAATGTCAATGCAGGGTGCTTTGCAACTGACACAGGCACTCTGTTCTTTGCCCGTTTTTGGATCAACCATGCGGCACATGGATTGAGTGACCGCTGCTTTTGGTTGTAGATAATTCTGACTGCCCAGGAGCGATCGCGGTCCTGTATACACTGTTTGCACGATCGCCATCGGGCAAAAGTATTGACACCAACTCTTTCCAGCATAGAGAATGCCAACCAACATGGAGCAAAGAATGCTGAAGATGAGGAAACTGCCCAGCGCAATGCGATCGGAATTGACATAGAGAATACGGAGCGTCAGTCCCACGACAAAGAGTCCAAACTGCACGTAGAGATGATTGCGTCCCAACCAGGATTTTTCGCCAATCACAACCACCTCCCAACGGGTCTCCCCAGTGACTGGATCGACTACTTTCCGCTTGCGCTGTAGCCCCAGAGCACGAGGAATCTGTGACATAAATGAGAGCGGACAAATGCGTCGCCAAAACTCATGCCCAAACACCAACAGAATGAAAATGCCAGCGGGCACAATCATTGCCCACCACATGATGGCACTCATCGAAAAGGGCTTTTCGGGTACACAAACATCTCGAATCTTGACACATCGTTCTGGGTCTAAATAGATTTCTGGACGGAGATGGAATGGACTCCACACGGCATCGGGAGCCGTAAACATCGGCGTGATGGGATCATAGAAAAATGAAGCAATTAAGAGCAGCCAGCCGAGGGTAATGAGCCAACGGACACGGTGCATGGTAGTTTCGGAAACGTTATGCAGCATAAGGCTTACCTTGTGTTGGAATAGTCAGTTTGGGATGGAGCCATGAAGCGCTAGCATTCAATCACCGTAGGCTTTCTAGCATGTGGCTTACTAACGTATGCACTCTATTTTGAGTGAATGTCACTCACATTGAGCTGCCAGACACGCAACCGTCGATCGGCGCTCCAGCTCACCAAATAGCGATGATTGGGGCTAAGCACGACATCTAAATCGCGCCCTAATGCGCCTGACTTTCTTTGCACTAACTGTCCTGCCTGACGCATCCATACGCGAATGCTACCGTTGGTATGAACGGTAACGATGTTTTGCTCGTTAAACGAAGTGGCGATCGCGTTCGCCGAGTCTTGAGGAAACACAGTGACTAACTCTTCGCGCTTGAGATCCCACATTAGCCCCCGGTCTTTGCCAACGCTAAAAAGCATGTGATCGTCTGCTACCTGCAAACCCACGATTGGGGCTGTATGTCCGGCAAAGGTACGTTCGAGCTTGCCGATGCTGAGATTCCAGATTTGAATCTGACGCATTGAGTCATCAGCGCGATCGCTATCATTGCTAGCACTGATCAGGCGATCCGGGGTCGCTCCATATGCCAGTGCCGTTACCCCCCCATGAGAAAGCTTCAGGCTTTGCATACGGATGCCAGTTTGCACATCCCAGCGACGAATTCTGCCTTCTTTACAAGCACTCGCTATTGTGCTGCCATCAGGACTAATAGCAACGGCTGTGACTGGCTGCCGATGTCCTTCAAACGCCCTCAGTAACCGACCTGTGTCGGTATCCCACAAATAAACCGTACCATCTTCACCACCGCTCACCAGTAGCTTGCTGTTTTGGCTAACGTTTAAGGCTGTAACAGTAGCGCGATGCCCAGACAGCGTTTTGAGCATCGCTCCAGTCGTCAACGACCATAAGCGAAGGACATGATCTGACCCTGCTGTCACAAGAGTGCGATTGTTAGGCGTAATCACCATGCGATCGACTCCAGACTGCATCGACACATCACGCACCATCGTTAAGTTCACATCGGATGGGTGAAAGCGCTGCTGTAGCTGGCTGAGCAGGGAGACAGTCTGTTGACCCTGGGCACGAACGTACTGGATGCCAAGAACACCCAACAGTATCCCTGCTACTGCTGGCACAACGAGTTTTGGTAGCGCTCCTTGCCAACCAGAGCCACGCTGCCGAAAACGGTTGATGGGTAATGTCTGAAGGTCTGCTAGCACCTCTGTTGCTTGCTGGTAGCGATCGCGAAAATTGCTTTGCACCATGCGATTGAGAACAGCAATCAAGCTGGGTTCGATGGCTTGATCCGTCAGATGACGCTGCCAGTCCAATTGCCCCGAAATCAGATCGCGTTTGAACTCGCGTGGATGCACACCCGTCAACAGGTGAACGACCAAGATGCCTAGCGCATAAAGGTCACTATTCAACTGGGCACATCCTAATTTTTGCTCATCTGGCATGTAGTCTGGAGTCCCGATCGCCATCGCAAGGTCATTGCTACCAGATTCAGTATTAGAGGCTGCTTCTGGTAACTGACAGGCTGCCCCAAAGTCAATCAGAACCAGCTTGCCATCTCGCTTACGACGAATAATGTTGCTGGGTTTAAGATCGCAATGGACGATGCGACGAGAGTGAAGATACGTCAGAATCGATAGCATTTCTGACAACAATTTGATGGCTGCCGCACTGGTCAAACGCTGATTGCGGGTGAGCCACTTGCGTAAGCTCTCGCCTTCAACATATTCCTGAATTAAGTAAGCTTGATCATGTTCATGACTATAAGCCAGTAATGTCGGAATTTGCGTGTGGTGTTGCCCTAACCCTTCCAAAAGCTTTGCTTCGGTCTCAAACAACTGCTGCGCGGCTTCTAGTGAAATAGTGCTATTAACCGATAGTTGAAGTGATTTAACCACACACAGCGGGTGATGGGGAAGGTATTTATCACGAGCCAGATAGGTTTCGCTAAACCCGCCTGCTCCCAGCTTTTCTAGAATGAGATAGCGTCCCGTCAGTAATTGCCCAATCATGCCAATTCAACCTTTTGTGAGGTTCTACCTACACCGCTCCTTCGCAAGGGTTCGGTGGGTCTAAATCGTTGTCGCAGTGCTCGTCTGCTTGCAGCCAGATTCTAGCTCTAGGTGAATGACATCTCTGCACTCCTACAGCCGATCGTGCAGTGCCTCATAACGATTCTGCAACAGTAATCAAACCTATAATGCTGACGCAGTAAACACTGCGCTCACTCCTTCACGTCAGGGAAGCCACACTCTTCTCAATCATTCATGACATCCGTTGAAGCGGATGCAGTTGAAGCGGTAGATGAAACCTTGCTTACTCTAGTTCAATCACACCTTAGTAGCAATGCCTGTTAATATGTCCATCTGCTAAATGCCTCCACAGATAGATGCCTCCACAGATTATAATCGCCACTAACACTAGTGTCCACGCCTTATGCCAGAACTGTGGCGAAAACAGTGAGCAGAGACTAACTGGAACCCGCTTGGCGCTACTGTTCCAATTAGTTTTCGCTCGTAGCGGCAGCAGCTAACTGTCACAAGGAGAAAAACGCTGTGACAATTTGCAAACAAGCATATACTAGACATCCAGTGGGAGAGGATTACATAAAGATAAAAGCGCAGTAACTAGAGTTTGCAAAAATGACAGGGTGACGAAGGAAGTACCGCACCAACGAATTAAATGGGTGCATAGAGCTAACCGTTATCTGGTAGTCAGGAGCAAAGTCTAAGAAAATTAACCTTTAGTACGGATGATGCCGCTTCTAATTACTGCTGTGAGGCGACTGTGAGGGCTGCTGTTGCAAAGACGGCATCCCGACTCAGAGGCGTACCTGTATAAATTCCATGGGTGCATCGATCAGAAAGCAAACGAATCGTAGCGAATTGACAGCGTTCGGGATGCTGAAAAACTTGTTCAACCCACATTGCTTCAAGTGCTCAAACAGCATCTGAGTCACGATTCTTTTAACCAGTGCAGAGCGTCTAATGAACGCGTCACTCTGTTCTGGTATAGCTCTATCTGAAATGCAAGGAATGCACTGAACTATGGTTTCTACTTTTTGGGATGTTCCTGGGATACGCTCTCACGGATCATTGGAGTTTCTGGAACGATCGCTGGGTCCAATCTGTGTGTATAACGATCGCGGGGAAACCCTTTATGCCAGTCAACGCTTTTTAGAACTACTGCAAACGGTTACAGAAGCGGTTGATTTTTTTACCTGTTTCCGATCGAAGTCAACCTCGCAAGCTTTGCTAGAAAATCTGTGGGGGCTTGCTTTGCAGGGGAAAGCAGTTAATTTCGTTGCTAAAACTAGAGACGACGGAAAGAGCCTGGAATGTTCCCTAAAATTTAATGCAGAGGCAAATGCAGTTTTCTTAACGGCTCAAGCAATAAAGTCAGATGACAAGCTGCATCAGCCTGTGGATCAACCGCTTATAGAGGCATACGAGCGATCGTTTACCCTCTTTCACCCCAGTCTGGCAACTGCTCTGATTAATCAGGCAGGAGTCATTATGCGCTGTAATCAACGCCTACATGAACTTCTCAACACAACAAAGCACGAAAGCCTTTGCTTAGAAGACTTGGTGTGTCCAGATGATCGCTTGATTGATGCAGACTTGAAGCAACAACTACTGGATGGAGCGATCGACTCTTACACCGTTGAAAAGCGCTTTATCGCTAAAGATAATGACATTATTTGGATGAATCTTCGTGTTTCCTTGACGAGATTGGATGACTGCACCGATCGTCACCAGTGTTGTTTTGCGGTGTCACTGGAAGACATAACGGAGAGCCGGAAGGTCTACAATGCGCTAGTCAGAACAGAAGAAAAGTGGAAAGCCTTTGTCTTAAACAGCCCCTACCTCTTTATTCAAACCAGTCATACGGGACAAATTGTTTACATCAGTACTGCTGTCGAGCGTCTTTTAGGCTATGGAGAAGAAGAGTTGCGGGGTCGGCATGTGACAGAACTCCTTCACCCCAACCACTTCAACGAGTTTGAACTCGTGTTGCAGCTATGGCTCAGTGGCGTTCAGGCTAACCAGCCAGCGATCGAGTGCTGGTGGAGAACCAAGTCTGGTCGCTGGGTTGCTCTCTCGCTTCAGGGTCAATCCGTTCCATCAGCTTTAAAGTTTGACGGTGTGGTGCTGAGTGGACATGACATCACCGATCGCAAATGTTTGGAGATGGAGCTAAAAACGAGTGAAGAGCGCTTTCGATCGCTGGTGCTGAACGTTCCAGGAGCAGTCTTTCGCTGCAATGCAACTTATACAATGGTCTTTGTAAACGATGGTATTGAAGCCATTACAGGCTATCCAGCCGCAGCACTGTTGCATAACCAGAGCCAGTCTTTTCTGAGTATTGTGCATCCTGATGACATCACGCTCATTCGAGACTCATTGGTTCAATCTGTTTTAGATCGCCATCGCTGCTCAGTGGAGTATCGCATTATTCATGCCAGTGGGCAGGTGCGGTGGGTGCTTGAGCGCAAACAAGGCGTTTTTGACCAGAACGGTGATTTACTTTGGTTAGATGGTGTGTTGCTAGATATCAGCGATCGCAAGCAGGCAGAAGCCGCGTTACACCAGCTCAAACACACCCATTACTTTGAGGACAAACTCTACTCTTAGTCCCCTATCAGTGCTGCTCAGCCAACTCTTAACAGAAATCCTACATCGCTTCGCACAATCTTTCGCTCAGGCTCTCTGTCTACAGAAAATTTTGGGATAGAATAAATCCATCGCGATTGATCGACATGGGTTAATTGTATTGACCCTGTTAGATAGCTGATGAGTGTGGTGTCCAGCTCCTGAAATTTTCCCTACATGAGTCGTGAAGTTCCTGACCCAGATGTTAATGGTGGGCTTGTTCAAGCAACCCCTCAAGCCGTGACCGTGGCTGAGCCATTTAGTCAAGCAATGCCTCTAGAAGCAGATTGTTCCTTAGCTGGTGATCTGGCTGCTGCCGACGGTGTGCTTGACCGTGTGAGCCAACTAAAAGCCAAAGCAAAAGTAGCGCTGATTCGCCAACTGATGACGCAGCTCGAAGCTGACCATATTCAAACAATTCTAGAGTTTGGGCTACGAGAGATTGGCGATCGCCATCGTCGAGGCGTATCGTCTGAGAACCACAATACTCGCCTGCTGCTCAAAAAAGACTACAGCTATCAAGACCGAGGCTTAAATGAACCAACCCAATATTACGTCTATTTAAGACGGCGTAAACCTAAGCTCGATCGCTATATTGGTACGCTTTTCTACGTTTCTCAAGGGTGTACGCTCGACTACTTCATGGATGTAGAAGGGCGTATGGTGTTCAAACCGCCTCACAATGTTTTTCAGTTGCAGGATTGTACAAATCCGGCTGTGAATCAAGTTGTACGGTTGCTCTGTCTAGAACCCCCCCCCCCCGATTACACATTTGATAAACAGCAAAACGATACTCCAGATATCCAGTTGCAACTGGAATATCTTGATCTAAAAACTCACCAACCGATCGCCAAGCAGACGTATCCCTTTCCTGCTTGTATGCATGAAGCAGGCAGGCTCGATCGCTACCGTTGGGAGGTCACACCCCTGTTGCTTTCTCCGACTGCCTCTCCCTTAAGTAAACCACTTGATCGCTTGCCCTCCTTAGCCCCTTTAGCGGCAGACAGTTTGCTTGCTGCGTCCCAAAGACGAGCTGATTTGAGTGATCATTCGCTTTCTGGTGACGTAGGGACACGCCTGAATGAATTCAATCAAGCGGCGATCGTTGACCCAACTGCACGGGTGAATATTGAACCAACGGTCAACTTTGCTGAACCTGTGGTACCTCTAGCGCCTCGTCGAGTACTTGAATTACCAGCGACAAAATGGCTCACGTTTTATCTGTCAAATTGCCGCAACCTGGATACGCTTCTGAAACGGATGCGTTTGTGGGTTGCGTGGAGTGAGAAAGCAATGCCACAATCACGCTGGGAAATTGTTCAAGACGGTACAACTTATACGCTCATGAATGCTCATTTTAAGCGACGCATTCTCCAACTCTCCAGTGATCGAGCGTCTATAGCATTCGACAACTCGCTGCCAGTTTTAGTGCGATGGTTTCATGATTTGGGCTTGGCAGTCTCTCAAACCCAGAACCAGAGGCAATACAGCACTGCACAATTACAGCTTGCTCACAGCCTCTTTGTGGATATGAGCCTACCCCAGACCGATCCACTAATCGTACTCAAGAAACTATTTGGGGTCGAGTTCTCTAAAACTGTGCCCGATCGCGGTTAAGTTGCTGAGTGTAATTAAACTAAGGATGATTTTGGGGGTGGCGGGGGTAAACCCCCCTGCCAGCCTTGGGGGCTTTAGGGAGCGAAAAGGACTCAAGCCCAAAAGGAGAGGAAACCAGAGTTCTTGCTCCCTTCTCACTGGGGAGAAGGGTATAGCCCTTCGGGCATTCAAGAAAGGGGATGAGGGCAATTCATCCCGCCATGCAGCAACGCCTCAATGGTTAAGGGCTGGACATCACAGAAACCGTTTCTGGAGGAGCCACTGATGGCTGCACGGTGGGTAAATCTTCCATCGCTACTTGCAGCATGGTGGCATCAGGCTTATAAAGTTGCATCATGGCTTGTTGTAAAAGCTCCTGCACTAAAAGGCTCTGATACATCGGTGTGCCTTCCAACGACTTGATGGTATCAGTCACCCCTTGCCAATCACCTGCTTGTTTAAGATCGATCGCTTGTTGCAATAATGCCTTTTGTTTACGCCAGCGTTGCTGTAGCTCCGTCACGCGATCGCTCAACTGGCTGACTGGGGGAATTGTATCGAGCATCGACAACGCTTTACCGACACGAGCTTGTGCGCATTCACTGGTCGCTTGACGTAACAATTCCCGTGACCAATCTTCCTGAAGCTGTTGTGCCATGCCATGATGGCGACTGTTCTTAGGGATGCCACCAATGAGATTCACAGCCTCAGTGAATTGATTGCGATCAACTAACGCCTGCGTTTGCGCTAGAAGATTGCCATAAACCGCTTCCATCTCATCAGGGAGCCGATTGTTATGACGATCGCTCCATTGATCATTCACAACTTTCTCCGGCGTTGCACTAGAAATGCGGTTTGTTGTGTTCTTGACGCAGTGGCTCTTAGCATGAGAAACCGCTGGAGCAGGCTTGCAGTCAGGCTGCATAATCGGTTCTGATGCAGAAGGTTGCGACCAACCATAAAGTGCTAATGCAGAGCAAGCAAGTACTCCACGCTCTAATACCTGACGACTCATAACCAAACCTTTTCAAAATAAACAATAGTAGACTGTGATGCGGCGCTACACTCAAGCAAGCGATGACAAGTCAATCGAGCCATGAAAGCAGTGGATGATGTGCAGCCGTAGGTCAAAACCATCTCCCACAAAACGATCTTCTATCTGAGCCGCAAGCTCACACCTTGAGTTTACGGATGGCTACACTCCTTCCTAAGATAAGGGCATGACCAAAGCTTCTCGATTTAGCGTGCCAGAAAGATATCTGGTCTAGTGTTTTGCGGATACTTCTTTGTAGTTTGCGTAAAAAATAGCTGCACCCTGATTGCGCTATGAACACTTTTTGAATTTGCGCTCGTGGTGTTGCTGAATCAAGGGATACTTGCCCTCATTCCTAACCAAGGAGCTAGAAGTCTTGTTTCTCTTCCAAAAGGCAGGACAAGGGTAAGCGTGTTACGTTTATCCCCAAATTCAGCAATGCCACGCTTGTTACCTGTATGCGAAGGTTTAAACCAGGGTAAAGTCGTTTGCTGAGAAATTGGCAATATTTGCCAGCCCAGCAGCGCCACGTTGGTTATCTAAATTCGCCAGTACGCTGATGTCTCCACCGTCACTGAGATCGTTGGAATACACAAGTCGGGTCAAGCCCAGCGTTGAGTTGAAGTACACAAAAGCCCCTGCATCTGAAGTGATGTTGGGGTTATTGGCGATCGCACGGGCAGCAGCTCCCGCGGCAGCGAATGCATCGGTTAAAACAATCACGTTGCCATCGCCAGCAATCTGGGAGGATTGACCTTCCTGGAACGTCAAATTTTTCAGACCTAAATCTGTGCCATCAAACGCAAACTTGTCTTCGCCGATCGTGTAATCCAGGACAATGTCAGGGGTGTTGAGAACGTTAATTCCCGTCTGTCCAGCGAGGGCAGGCGTGCCATTCGCAAAAACATTGCCTTCATAGACAAATTGGTCAAGCCCCTGACCACCTTTCATTGTGTCGATGCCATCACCGCCGATGAGCGTATCATTGCCCTCTTCAGCCTCAAGCAAATCATTGCCTGTGCCACCAGCGACGAAATCATCGCCTGTGCTGGCAAAGAGTAGATCATTCCCTGCATCGCCGAACACGGTGTCATTGCCACCATCAGCTTCAAGGCGATCGTCACCATTGCCACCAAACAAGGCATCGTCGCCACCGCCAGCAGCCAGAAAATCGTTACCGTCGTTGCCGAGCATCAGATCGTTACCTACACGCACAGAATCTGCGCTGGAACCAGTCCGTGCAATGTTGTCGCCTGCATCTCCAATAAAATTAATGCCAGCGGCTGGATTGCTAGTCACATTGAAGTTACCAGGTCCCTGGAATTGATCCTGCCCCAGAAACGACGATGGATTGGACTGTAAGAAGGCTAAAAGGGTGTCTAGTCCTCTTTGTGCACTAATGCTCATATCATTTCCTCGTGATTGGTTAAGTTGCTTGTGTCGGTCAAACTGTGCGCACGCACGTCTAGCGGAAGCAGAACCAGGGGTACTGTCTCTGTTTTGCACTAGGGAGTGTGCATTGCTTCGACGAATAGTGACAGTGGGTAGAATCTTGGAGGTATTGGGGGCGATCGGATGGCTGCACTTATTTTGTTGATCGCCTAACTAACGCTCTAGAATCGATCAATAATCTGAAGGGGAAGGTTCAAAGGCTTGCCCCACAGAACTTTGCGATCGCTTCCAGGATGGATTGACATGATTGATTGTAGACGTACACCCATAACTTCAGCCGAGGTGTAATACCACTCTGTACCAAGAATAAAGAAGTGAATAGATTTAGCCAACCTGAAATTCTCAGAACTTTTCAGGAGTTGCTTCATCTTTTTATACTTACATACAGACAGCGCTACAAAGCAGAAATTGGGTTGAAATCAGCATCTGCAAGCAATCTTGAAGATACAAAGCATTTAAAGCATGGGTGATGAAGGTTTAACGTGTAGCATTTTTTACGTCAAAACCGTATCCGGATTAATTGGAACCAATTTAAACTGAGGTTCTAATTAAATTTAGACTTGCCTAGAGTTTCGTTTAATGCTAATCATGATTTGTGTTCATTAGTGGATCTGCGCGATCGCTCACCGCTTAATTGGAACAGTTTGTAAATTGGTTCTAATTAAGTGATCCTGCCGATGATTGTGTTATCTTCTGGTCAGTGCATCAATCTGGTGCGTTCCCTGTAGGATTTTCTAATATTAGAGATGTATGGTATCTGGTATGTACGCTACCGATACTATCAACTGAGAAGATATTGAGGCTGTTGAAGCAGCTAGCTCTACTTTATAGAGTGTCTAGGCTATATTCCAAATGTTGAAAAATAGGGCGATTTGCTCTTTCTTGTGACTGCGGCTCAGCCCAGTTGAAGAGAGCGGCTTGCGGTAGTGAGGAATGTTCGCTCAGTGGCATGAATAAGTTGATCGCAAAATTTCTCTGGATGGTTTAGGAACATTGCTATGAGCGACTGTTTGAAGATTGGCGATTACCTGTTAGATGGTGATCAGATTATTTCTGCGTTGGTGCGGTACAAGCTACTGGAGACAATGGTTGGACAAATCTTGTTAGATGAGGCGATTAAGGACGTTCCTTTATCGAAGCAAGAGCTGTTTTACACCTTATTTGGGACAACAGAGGCTCCTATACCCGATGACTTTGAAGGCTTTATCCAGCAATGGTGTCAACTTAAAGGAGTCACTCTGGATTATTTCAAGTCTGTCGTATTGCGAGAACTGCAAGTGCAAAAATTCAAGCAGCTCCGGTTTGCCAATCAGGTGGAATCAGAGTTTTTGCACATCAAGTCAGAACTGGATCAGGTGGAATATTCGTTGATTCAACTCACTCATTTACCACGGGCGCAGGAACTCTACTTTCAGCTTCGAGATGATGGTGCGGACTTTGTACAACTTGCACAGCAGTACTCGCTGGGTTCAGAGCGTTTAACGGGTGGTTTAGTGGGTCCAGTGCCATTGTCAACGCTGCCGATCGAAGTTGCAACGCTATTTCGCAGTGAACAGGTCGGCACAGTCTATGGACCAATACCTGTTGCAGATGGTTTCTGGGTCGTCCGCTTGGAGCAGTTTACAGCAGCACGGCTGACTGAGGCGACTCGCGCTGATCTAATGAATCGTCTGTACAACCAGTGGCTGCAAACTCAGATCAAAGCCATGACTGAGACACCTGGCACGATCGCAGTGCTATCAAATGCCGTGTCATCAAGCGCGGTGCCATCAAACGCGGTGCCATCAAACGCGGTGCCATCAAACGCGGTAGGACGGTTGCCAGTCGCGGCAAAGTGAACCATTTAGAAATGCTTGAGGGCTTATCGCAATGATGCAAGTGGATGCACCCGTACATTCGTTTCTCACTGATTTTTTTGCGGCTTGGCCGTTTAATCACCTCTCTGCCCCATTACAGAAACAGATCGCCCCAACGCTCCGGCTATGTTCGTTTCAGTCAGGGGAATTGATCTATCCATCTAGAGAACTCCCCTCGGCGGTTCACTGTGTTGTACAGGAACGTGTGCGAATTCTTGGTCCAACTTCATACCAAAGCCCAACGTTAGAAGTGGTGGGTGAAGGTAGCGTGATCGGCTGGGATAGTTTGCTACGGCGTGTATCAGCCGGATCTGTGCGGGCTGCTATGGCATCGCCAGAGAGCGATCGAGACGTTTTGACGTTGGCATTGTCTGCCGATGCGTTTGAAACATTGGCGTTGGAACATTTGATGCCAGTGTTGATGCGGCGCGTCAGCTTGATGGAATTGTTTGATACGCTGTCTCGTGCGCTGGCTAAAATGCCCGATCGCGCAACAGCAATCAATCTGACTGAGGTGGTGCATCATATCGATCGCGAAAAATTAGCGGTCATTCAACACTGGTACCCCGATTCCAAGCAGTTAGATGCTTTGTCCCCCAATCTGTCTTCTGATCGGGTGTGGCTGGTCAGCGGTGGTGAGGATCTCAGCCTGCCGATCGGCACACCTCTAAAGAGCGTTGATCAACTACAGCAGACGCGCCCTTCCCGTTTTCCGGTGCGCCTCTTGGGGATCGATCGCACGTGTCTGGCATCGGCTGTTTTAAATCGGCATGTTCCAAGTCTGCCCGCTTCAGGCACGTCATCGATTGCGCCAGTACTGGATTTGAGTTTGCCAGATACAACGCCACTGGAAAGCGACAGTCTTACACCTCAGGTTGCCTCCTCCACGTCCAAAGCGTATCCCATCTGGAAAGCGACCCTACCTGACCCGCTTGAAGATGTGGTGGCTTGTTTTGGCATGGTCTGCGATCGCTTGCAGGTGCCATTTCGCGCCGATTCGCTGCGTCGCTCCTTGAAACAGCAAGCGCTCGACAAATTTGAACCGTTTGATTTATATGTACGCATTGCTCACGCGATCGGATTGAATGCCCATGTCGTCCGCTTTACGCCGACAGCAGGTGGCATCAATCGCCTGGCAACACCAGCTCTGGTTGAGTGCAGCAACATTCTCGCTGTGCTGCATGATGCCACACCCACAACAGCAGTGATTGGTTCACCACGCACAGGCTTGTTACGATTAGCTCCTACTGAACTGGCATCACGGTTGACGTTAGATGCGCCCTCCGGCAGTGATCGTGATACGGCAAGCTGTCGCGCGATCGTGCTGGAACGGTTTGCCACTACACCAACAAAGCGATTTGGCTTTGATTGGTTTTTACCGCTGGTGACAAAGCAACGGGGTACTCTGATACAGGTGCTGCTTGCTTCGACCGTCATTCAACTACTGGGCTTAGCCAATCCATTATTAATTCAGCAAGTCATTGATAACGTCATCATCAATGCAAATGGTGAAGCCATGTCGATGTTTGGCGTTTTGATGATTTCATTTGCGTTTGTCGAAGGCATACTGACCATTCTACGAACGTATCTGCTGCTCAGTACGACCAACCGGATGGATTTACACCTGGGCGTGGAACTCATTCGTCACTTGCTGCATTTACCACTCAACTTTTTTGAAAAGCGTCCGGTTGGTGAACTGTCATCACGATTATTAGAACTGGAGAATATTCGCCAATTTATGACGGATACGGCGATTACAACCGTGATGGATGTCGCCTTTTCGGTGTTTTACATTGGGGTGATGCTGCTTTATAGTGCCCAACTGACGCTATGTGTATTAGCAACGGTGCCGATCGTAATTGTTTCGACCTTGCTGATGTCAAAGATTCAGCAAAAATTGATTCGCGTGAAGGCAGAACAGGGTGCAAAAGTGCAATCCTACATGGTTGAAGTGCTGGGTGGTATTTCATCTGTTAAAGCTCAGCATATGGAATCGCTTGTGGAAGCAACCTGGCGCGATCGCTACGTGCAGTATCTCACCAGTGGCTTTACCACCTCAACGATCAACACCATATTCTATTCCTACAGTCAATTTTTGAATACGGTGAGCAGTTTGCTCGTGCTGTGGGTTGGTGCAGGACTTGTACTCAAAGGAGAACTGTCTCTGGGTGGTTTGATTGCCTTTCGGATTCTGACGGGCTATGTCACAGGTCCACTACTGCGTCTGGCACGTCTCTGGCAAAAGTTTCAAGAGACCTCACTCTCGATGGAACTGTTGGCAGACATTGCGGATGCGCCGATGGAAGGGGAGCTAGCTCAGGAAAGAGCCTATCTTCGGATGCCTGCGATCGAAGGTCACGTCCAGTTCACCGATATTAGCTTTGGGTTCAAACCAGGGCAACTGCAACTGATGAATGTGCATTTGGAAGTGCCACCAGGTACTTTTGTGGGTATTGTGGGACAAAGTGGCTCTGGCAAAAGTACGTTGATGAAGCTGTTGCCCCGTTTATATATGCCACAAAGTGGCAGCATTGCCATTGATGGGTATGACATTAATAAAGTGGATTTAAGTTCACTACGATCGCAGGTTGGTATTGTCTCGCAGGATGCAGTACTGTTTCAAGGTACGATTCGAGACAACATTGCCTTATTTGAAGATCTGCCAGATGAGCTTGTTATCGAAGCAGCGCGAGTGGCAGAAGCGCACGATTTCATCATGCAATTACCAGAGGGTTACGCAACACAGATTGGTGAGCGTGGTTCAGCGATTTCAGGCGGACAGCGGCAGCGCATTGCGATCGCCCGTGTTGTCATTCGCAATCCTCGCCTACTGATTTTTGATGAAGCAACGAGCGCTTTGGATTATGAAACCGAACGGCGCGTTTGTCAGAATCTGATGCAGCGTTTTCAAGGACGCACCTGCTTTTTTATCACTCATCGCTTGAATACGATCGCCCACGCAAATTGGATTCTCTTTATGCAAGCTGGCATCATTGCCGAGCAGGGAACGCATCAAGAATTAATCGCACGTCGTCAGCTTTATTACTGTCTCTACGCTCAACAGTCACGCGAAGCTTAGAGCGGTCAGCCGTCAGCATTGTTTTGCAACACCCTAGCAACTCAAAACTCTCCCCCCTGCTTCCCCCTCTCCCCCTGCTTCCCGTGCTTCCCCCTCTCAAACTACTTGGAGCATTATCATGAGTCGTCATTGGTTAATGAATCCGTTTGGAGCTTTGCAAAAGCACTACCGGACAAAGCTCGACCAGGTTGAGCAAAATCTAGAGATCAAAGCCATTAGCTTGCCATCTGTAGCCCCTTGGACAAAGCTCATTACGCAAGTGATTTTAGTCGGCGTAGCAGTTGGTGCAGGATGGTCGATCGTGGCGCGAGTGGATGTTGTAGTGACGGCAAGCGGCAAACTAGAGCCACTGTCACAGTCGCAGGTGATTCAATCGCGGGCAGGTGGAGTCGTGACGGCTGTGCTAGTAAAGGAAGGACAGCAGGTGAAACAAGGGCAGCTATTGATGCAGTTGGATAAAACTACTATTTATAATCAACTGCAGCAATTATTGCTTCAGCGCGATCGCCTGGTTAAAGAGATTGCGGTATTGCGAACAGCACGCGAGGGCAAACCATTAGATACATTAGGTGAGCGTATGGCTGGTGTACCGCCCGAATTAATGAATCAGGTACAAACGCGCCTGCTGCTGGTCGCTCAACTCTCAGGAAACCCCAGCAACCTATCGCCAGAACAGCGTCAACGCTATAACCTTTTTGAGCGGCAACTACGTGAACGACAATCCATCAGCAGCCTGCAAGACTCAGACAGTCAAGCAAAAATCAGCGAAACAGAGGCACAACGTACGCAAACAGAGTTTCAACTGCAAACAGAACAAGAACTACTAGCACGGTTAAAGCCTTTGGCAGACCAAGGAGCTATTTCTCGCGTTAATTTGCTGCAACGCAAAGTGAGTGTGAGTGAACTCCAAAGTCAACGCGCTCAAACGCTCCTAAAAAGACAGCAGTTAGAAATTGGTCGAGTGCAAACGCAGGTTGAAGATGGCAGGCAACTGACCGATACGCTGCAAGATTTGCAACGTCAGTTAAGTGAATTAGACACAAGATTTGACACCATCATCAAAGACAGCCAGCGTCAGCTGATTGAAGTCAATGGAAAACTGAGTCAAGTCCAGCTTGACTTAAAAACACAGGATTTGCGCGCACCTGCTGATGGCGTTGTCTTTGAATTGGGACCGAAACTGCCTGGTGTGGTCTCTCAGCCCGGTCAAACGTTATTACAAGTGGTTCCTAACGAATCACTCACAGCGCAAGTTAAAGTTGCCAATGCAGATATTGCCAATATTCGTGTTGGTATGCCTGTAGATGTTCGTATTGATGCATATCCATTTACTGAATATGGCTCAGTGAAAGGGGTTGTCTCAAAAGTTGGTAGTGAAGCGGTCAAGTTGAGCGAGCAAGCTCCAGGAAACACTGTCTTCCCAATTGAAGTGCAGCTCGATCGCCAATTTTTAGAACGCCGCTCCCAGCGCTTTCCATTGACACCTGGCATGAGTATTGCGGCTTTAGTCAAAGTTCGTCAGCGAGCACCGATCAGTTATGTTACCGAAGAAATCACGAAAGCATTCGACGGACTGAAATCCGTTCGTTAGTTTTAATCCACTTGCATTCATTTAACAGGAGATAGTCATGTACAGACTTTTACCCATTTTTATTTGGACTGTTTGCAGCAGTTCAATCATACCGTTGGCATTTGCTTTGCCCTTGATTGCTCATCAGGAGAAGACCGGTAATAGCGTTGGAGCCATGATTCACCTTGAACCCGATGATTCACCTTATGCTGGAAAATCCACTCTAACGTGGTTTATGCTGACACGAAGCGGTGGTGACATGGTTTCTCCTTCAAGCTGTAACTGTCGCGTTGCCGCTTACAACGCACAGAACCAGGCGATCGCTCAACAACTGCCACTTTCACCTATATCACTCGAAGGGCATCAAAAAGGACACCAGGGCATTCAGACGACGATCATGTTTCCTGAATCTGGTGCTTATACAGTCGTTCTGTCTGGACAAGCCAAAGATAAAAGTTTTGCACCGTTTGAAATTAAGTTTCCAGTAATAGTTCGTCCTTAATACTATCAGCCAAAGTTGACTGCTTGGACTTCATTCATGATCGGTTCAATTATTCTTGGTTGCTTCTGTTTTAACGATCGACGTGCTCTTACTGATACCATTCACTGCGCGATGCCTCATTAATTGATTTAAAGCACCGAACAGTTTCTCGATCAGGGTACTCTCCACGTCATTTTTGACCCTTAAGATGTGGTGACACCATGACTATATTGCTTAACAACAAAGCACAGATTTCTACTAACAACATTGATGTAGCGGCTCAGCTTCAACGATCGCGCATTAGACAAGAGTTACAACAGAAAATTCAGACCGCTCTGCACGTTGCTAAAGATTTATCACCAATTGCCTGCCTCAGGGAAATTGAAACTAGCCTTCTAGCAATTCAAATCTATTGCAAAACGGTTCAAAAAACGTTCATTGTCATTGAAGAGAAAATTACTTGCGATCAGTACGAACTAGGCGGGTGTAAGCAAGACGCAGCGATTCTTTTTCGCGGACCTGACAAAGCAGCTACGGTGGCAATTTGTGTCACTGCTAAAGGTTCTTTACTCCACCGCAATGATGATCTGTGGACAGTGTACCGAAATGCTGGCGATATTGATCCTCTAGAATCACTTTTACCTGCATCAGTAAAGGCATTAAAATAACCTGAAGACTGCTAGAAACGGATGATCAAAAGTGCTGTTTCGTTTGTCGGAACATTATGTGTAGTGCCCCGACAAACGATAACTCACTCATCAGAGCGTCAGGTTATCAGCATAGACTAAGCGAGTTGCCGATCGCAGCTCAAACAGCATGTACTCTTCCATCACGCTCCATAGAAAAGCACGCAGCGTTTTTTGCCGCGCTTCGGTTGGAATTGTATAGGCAAATGGTGCCTCACATGGCTTTAGCTTTGCCAAATGATTTTCACAGCCACAACCATGCTCAAGAAAATAACCATATTGACTGGAAATACTGTCAATCAAGCGCCGAAGCATCGACACATAGCCACCATGCAGGATCGCATCAAACTTCCGTGCAATGCCAAGATCTTGCTCACTAAAGCGGAACGATCGCACCTCAAACAAATTCGATCGTTGCAGGGGATGCAAAAACGTCCAGTAGAACGTAGCAGGGACATCATAACCAAGTTCATCAAACAGGTCACTGACCACGTTGACCAGAGCTAGTCGCTCATGACGCTGATCATCATTGGCTTGTAGCGTAGCCTTGATCTGTTGCAAATCAGGATAGCTTTCTGGCAGAAATGCCTCACCAAAATGAGACACCGCTTCCCATGCCAACAGTCCATTGCCTTCACAGTAGGCACTCTTGAGATGTGCAGTCTCAGGGCGCTCTGCAAAAAGTACATGCCCCTGTTGATTCTTTGCCAAAAACACCTGAGCCATTGCAGTATAAACACGTGGCTCAGTCATCCATGTTCCAGTCACGAGGCGCTGCCAGCTCTCTGGCATTGCTTCAAGGGCAACAGCGGGTTCACCGTTGATTGTAATTAAGCTCAAGGTGGGAGTTGTCGTTGTCGATAACATTAGAAAACGTTCTCCTTGCTGTAGACACAGCCTTTAAATGATTGAAGCAAGAACTCATGCTCTGATGAGCAAACAGCCTTGACTCGCATTAACTATGCCACAGACCCAGCAGATGTGCTAGCACATACAACATTGATTTTTCAGAAATGCATGTTTGGGCAGTCTACCGCTGTCAACGATCGTGATTGATTCCCTTGAGAATTGTTGTAAAACTACTATGAAGAAGTTGTCTTTTCATGAGTTTGTGCTTTAATTTATTCATAGGGATTGCAAGCATTTTTGGTAGGGGTCTGAAGTTTCCCGCTGAGCTTAAGCGTTCCTGACAGGTTTCACACTATTTACAGCCATCCATACTACTTAAAGTTACGATCGCTGGACACTACCAAAGTGGCGATTGGCTGTAAATCACTGCATTTACCATTTTGATCAAACCTCAAACTGTGGATCGATCCGCCTTTGAAATCAATATCATGATTTACTTGGCTGACCGTGATCGCTTAAAAGCCACAGTGTAAACTTCAAACACCTATCATTGTTCGGAGAGTGAAACCTCAATGCTGGTGCATGGCAACCTCACTATTCTATCTTTCAACCCTTAAGGAGATCTATGGAAGGCTTTGACCAGCTTATTCCTACAAGCTGCCTCAAGAACCATTTCTACGGATGACTTTAGTGTGTGCCGTTTGAATTTAGCGTTTAAACGACTGCTTTGAGGTGTGATCTACGATACGACTCGATCAGTTAGTCGTTGAACATACACATGACCATTGCTGAAGTGACTCGTCAAAGCACTTCAGCCTTTCAATTTCTATGAGCCTTCTCAATTAGCTTAATTGACCCATTGTGTTATTAGTTTTACCTTTTAGGAGCAATCATGGAGCTACTCGACCAGAACCAACAGAAAGCCAACGAACTGTCGGCTGACTCAAGCAATCTCTCCCCTAATGCCTCAGGTCTCAAGCCTTCTGGAAGCCAAGCTAAAGGTTCTTCAATTCTGGACTCTAACTTTAACGAAGCACTAAACCAGAACCTTTCAGGTCTTGATACCACTCCAGCTAAAGCAGAAGCCTCCAGAACAGGTACTGCCAAAGGGTCTTCCGATCTAGCTATTGACCAGAACAAAGCTGAAGAAAAGATGGGAACTTGTCAGTTTGCTGGCACACCCGCGTGCAACTGCAATAAAACAAAGAATGGCTCGTCTGAGCCTTTAGATGCTTCCAACCCTGAGGCTTCTAAAGGACTGAAGGAAGGTGCTGGTGCTGACCCATTCCACGTTTCGCTAGGCAATGTTGACGTTGTGCGTAGTATTGACCTCAGCAAACTGCAGAAAGAGACTTCGTTTAGTGATGACATCGGTGCCAAAGGTGACTTTTTCATTCCAGGTGCTGGTAAAAACACTGTCTTGGGCACTGGTGATAAAGACCTGTTCGATGGACGCGGGGGTGGATTCAACACCATCACGACCGGCGGCGGTAAAGATAGCATCCTCCTCGACAGCAGTACAACCAACCTTATCTTAGACTTTGACACGAGTTTGGATCGGCTTCTTTTGACTAAAGATATCGACCCTAGTAACATTGTCATCGCACAAGGCAAAAACACGGTCAAGGACGGTGACAACCAGCCGCTTGACTCGGTTAACAACACATTGATCATTGACAAGTCTGATGGGCACATTCTGGCATCCCTAGCAAACACTAAGGCAACGGCGCTGCAAGGCATTGAACAAAGTGAGAGAAAAGGCTTTAGCCTGGTTGATGACAACATCTTCAACACACTTAATGAGGTGAAGTTCGATCAAACACAGGAAGGTAACGGACAGCTAACGGGTACGCCTGGACGTGACAAGTTGGTTGGTGGCAATGGCGATGACAACCTGCTGAGCGAGGCGGTTGACACACCGCCTCCTCCGGGTGGTTCTGCTGGTGGCTCGACTGGAGGGGATGATCATGATCACACGGGTGCAGGAGCCAGCAGCGAAAATCACGTTGCCCTGGATCAAGTGGATGTATTGCGCGGTATCGATTTAAAGAACCTGAAAAAAGAGGCTTCATTCACCGATGATATCGGCGTTAAAGGCGACTTTCTGATCCCAGGTGCTGGCAAAAATACCGTCATTGGTACCGGAGACAAAGACCTGATCGATGGACGTGGTGGCGGATTCAATACCATTACAACAGGTGGTGGTAAAGACAGCATTCTTCTCGATGACAAGACAACCAACCGCATCCTGGATTTTGACCCAACCCTCGATCGGCTCCTCTTTACACAGGGTATGGATCTCAACAACATTGTCATTGCACAAGGGAAAAACCCTGGTAAGGGCGGTGTCAACACACCCCTTGACTCAGTCAATAACACATTGATTATTGATAAGTCTGATGGGCACATTTTGGCATCGCTGGAATTCACTAAAGCAACGGCGCTGCAAGGCATTGAACAGAGTGACAGGAAGGGCTTTAGCCTGGTCGATGACAAAATATTCAATACTCTTAATGAGGTTCAATTTGGGAAAACACAGGACGGTAACGGACAACTGACAGGAACTTTAGGACGTGACAAGTTGGTTGGTGGGAAAGGTGATGACTTCCTCTATGTTGGTGACGATGGCTTCAAATTAGGGACGGCAAAAGGCGGCGGTGGAACAGAGTTTCCCTTCAAAACCGACAGCCCTGGCACCTCTGAATTAACACCACAGCTCAAGAATGGTGTGCTCAGTTTCAACGGTTCCTACAAAGACTTTGATGGCGCGCCGCTCTTTAGCCAGGGAGAAAAGGAACTCGATCCCAACACTAAGATTCTCAATGGATCTAACCCCCAAGCATTGATGGAGGGCTTCTTGAAAGTGCCTGTAGATAAGGAAGGCAATGCCATTTCTGGCACCCATCTGCACTTTAGCCCAGCTGGTGACGATCGCGGCAACTTTGCCGATGCGACGGTTGTTCGTTACTTCGAGAATACGCCGCTTGATGCTAAGTCTGGCACCCTGAGTGGCAAGTTTGAACTCTCGCCTGAAGAGCAAGCTGCCTTCTTGGCTGGTAATCTATACGTGAATATCCACTCCAACCGTGACCTTGATGGCGACGGCAGAGCAGGCTTTGCCACTGGAGAAAACCGCCTCAACCTTAACAAAAATGTTGTACAGCTCGTATAGCCTGCAAGCTTAACGGTTTAGCAGTAAAAACGACAAAGCCTGGTGATGTGCTGATTATGCCTCATCAGGCTTTTTTGTCACCCACTGTTTTAGCTAAGGATTGTGGATTTAATAAAACCGCATACTTGCGTAGGATGTGTAAAGCCGTTCCGGCATCCCAGAAAAGCGCAGCGTAACGCGTTGACTCCAAGGCTTGTGAGGCGTTAAGGCTAATGCCTCACACATCCTACAAAAGCCGATCTTATTTAATTTTCATGCCTAAGCTGAACCATGAATGTTTGGAGCGAAAGCGTCTGCTAACATTGCTTACTCGAATCGAAAGCTTGCAAGCATGACGTTAATTAGAACTCTTTTTGATCTTTGGTTCCAATTAATTGCAATTTAGTTCTAAAATTGCTCAATTTAGCCTTGCCAATGGGTATACATTTGCTATAGTTGGTACGAAGAGACCACAATGACCGATCGCCAAGGATTGCAAGTCTCTAGAGGCTTAGTCAGTTTTTCACTTTTTCACCGACTTCTAATTCTCATAGACACGGTATTGCTTCAATCACTTATCACATGAAGTGATTGAATGGGTAGTTTGTCTATTGTTCTGCATTTACCATCGATTGATTTCAAGACTTTAAGCTAGTGTCACTTGAGTACTAGGTCAATTAGTCTCGACTGCTAAAGCATTGGTGTGCACGTTCCATAGTATGCGCTCCAGTGACCAAAAGCGTCGTAGAGACTGGCTTTCTAACGCTAGGCATGTGCTATCTCTTCATCTTGTTCTCACACTTTAAGGAGTCCTTATGGACGGCTTTGACAATAAAAATCATCAAGAACAACACAACGCTGGTGGAATCGCAGATCCATCCATTAGTCCGGCTAATTCTAGCGCCGTTGCAAGTAGCTCGAAAGGCTCTTCTGTGTTGGACTCTGACCTTGAACAAGCGTTGAATCAAACGCTATCACCTGATGAAAAAGCTGCCGCTCCAGCAGCCAGCACTGCGCCTGATGATCACGACCACGCCCCAGAAACGGGTCCTTTCAGCAATCATGTGGATCTCAATAACGTTGCAGACTCCAAAACGTTAGATCGTAAGCAGGTTGGCAAGCAGGGTTCCTTCGAGGGTAGCTTTGGTGACAAAGGTGATTTTCTGAATCCTGGTGGTGGCAACAATACAGTCATTGCTGGCGGTGGTAATGATGTCATTCGCGGTTCAGGGCAAGGGTTGAACACAATCACCACGGGCACTGGCAAAGACACGATTATTCTGGGCAAGGAAACGACTAACCGGATCTTTGATTTTGATCCAGCGAACGATCGCTTTGTTCTACAGGGTGTGAATCCCAAGGACGTTATTATTGCACAAGGCAAAAACCCCGGTAAGGGTGGGCTTGAACAGCCTCTCGACTCTGTGAATAATGCGCTGGTGATTGACAAGAACGGCGGTCATATTCTCGCATCGTTGACATTCGCCAAAGCAGGTGATCTCAATGAGAGCCACTTTTCACGACTCACAGGTGAAGCAAACCAGAGCTTAAAGAATGAGGAACTTAAAGAAGATGGGTTTAAGAATCAGCGCGGCGATGGTCAACTCAATGGCACGCTAGGGCACGATCGCTTAATTGGTGGGAAAGGTGATGACTTCCTGTATGTTGGTGACGATGGCTTCAAATTAGGGACGGCAAAAGGCGGCGGTGGAACAGAGTTTCCCTTCAAAACCGACAGCCCTGGCACCTCTGAATTAACACCACAGCTCAAGAATGGTGTGCTCAGTTTCAACGGTTCCTACAAAGACTTTGATGGCGCGCCGCTCTTTAGCCAGGGAGAAAAGGAACTCGACCCCAATGCCAAAATTCTCAATGGAGCCGACCCCAAAGCATTGGTCGATGGCTTCTTGAAAGTGCCTCAAGATAAGGAAGGCAATGCCATTTCTGGCACTCACCTGCACTTTAGTCCAGCGGAAGACAGTCGCGGTAACTTTGCCGATGCGACGGTTGTTCGTTATTTCGAGAATACCCCGCTTGATGCTAAGTCTGGCACCCTGAGTGGCAAGTTTGAACTCTCGCCTGAAGAGCAAGCCGCCTTCTTGGCTGGCAATTTGTACGTGAATATCCACTCCAATGTTGACGTGGATGGCGATGGCAGAGCAGGCTTTGCCACTGGAGAAAACCGCCTCAACCTCAATAAAAATGTGGTGCAGTTTGCGTAACGGTTGAATGACAGGCTGGCGCTACTAAAGCACCAGCCTGAAACCTACACAAAGCCATTACCTCAGAAGTTTGGTGATGAGACTGATAACCCATTGGGCGTGACACCCCAACAGGTTTTTTGCCTACAGATGAGAACTTCCACACGATTTAAGCGTTAACTACATGATGGAGTTGAGCCATGCGACAGATGAGTTATGTCCTGATGCTGGTTGCTAGTAATGTGCTAGTGAGCGCGTGGATGACGACGACACCCAGCGAGAGTGTCACACCTTTCAACCGCTCTTCACTACTGGCAAGTGTGATGGTGACGAGCGATCGCCCCCAGGCGGGAAGCACGCACTATTTCACAATGACCCTGCCCGATCGAGCGGGCAAGCGGTTCACTAAACTCTCCTTCTCATTTACAGAGCAAAATCGAGACAAAACCGTAGCACCGATTCGATTTGATTTAGCCAGTACCAAAGCGATTGCTGGATCATCTAAGGTCGGGGGACGTGCGATCGGGATTAAAGATACGTGGATTGATGAAACAGGCGTTCTCTGGGTCGAGTTTGATGCCTCTGTTCCACCCAAAACGCAACTCATGCTTGCACTCAAGACGCTTAAATCATCTCCCGCTGCCACTTATGACTACGGCATTGCGGCTTACCCAGAAACCAAATTTCCGGCTGTTTTCGTTGGTAATGGTAGTTTGACCATCCGTCGGTGAACACAGGCGACATTCAATTCCAGGCGATCAGTAGAAGTAACCCTATCCCAATAATACCAATTCTACAAAATCGCCCTACAGATTCGTTCTTGCTGCTGACCGCTGACCGCTGACCGCTGACCGCTGACCGCTGACTGCCAGCCGAAGTTTGCCTGTGTAGCCACAGTTTAGTGAAATGGTATAACTACAGGAACCATCCGCGAATGCATCGATCGTTCCTGTAGATTTCCATGTTCTAGTAGGGCTAGGTAGTGTTTTAAACCCGTCGGGCTATCTCCGTGCAGGCATACAGAAAGGAACATAGCAAGAAAGCGGAAAGCGCGGTTGCCATCTTGTATATCCTTTGGTTAAGGTTGGTATGTAGTTTACGTAGCTTTACAAAGCTGCCAAAAGTGGTAAGTTTTTTTAGGTGGGGGGAATGCTAACGCTTGAAGCCTGCTGATCGTCGAATGATTCGCTGTCTTGACCGAAACCTGGAAACTCAACTATGTCATTGACAGGACTGATTCAAGGACTCAACGCCTTCCACAGCAGCTATTTCAACGATCATCGAGAATTATTTGAACGGCTCTCTGGCGGGCAATCACCCGAAGTGCTCTTCATTACTTGCTCTGATTCTCGCATTGACCCGTGCTTAATTACCCAGGCGCAACCGGGTGAACTGTTTGTGATGCGTAACGTTGGCAATATTATTCCATCTTACGGAGCGACCAGCAGTGCTGAAGCAGCAGGCATTGAATACGCGGTGGAAGCATTGGGTATCAAAGATATTATTGTTTGTGGGCATTCTCACTGCGGCGCGATGAAAGGGTTGCTCCAAGTGGGCACGCTATCAGAGACAATGCCTGCTGTCTATGACTGGTTAAAGCGGCATGGCGAAGCAACTCGACGGCTGGTATTGGACAATTATCCCAATCTGGAAGCTGACGAGCTACTGAAAATTGCGATCGAGCAAAATGTTTTGACGCAGGTCGAGAATTTAGAAACCTATCCAGCCATTCGCTCCAAGCTACACAGCGGCAAGCTCAATCTCCATGCGTGGATGTATGAAATTGAAACAGGCACCGTATTTGCTTACAATGCACCGAAGCGACAATTTACACTGATGGAAAAGCGATCGTTCCCCGTTCCCGATCCATTAATCACAACGGCACCTGCCTGAACTCCCACAGCGTTGCGTGTTTTTATCTCCTGACTCCTGACTCCTGAACCAAAGCTGGACATCAAAGTCAGCCTGCCTTCAGCAAATGCCCTCAATAAATGCAAAGCGATAAGAGCGATGGGGCTGTAAGTCGGTATGCTGTAAAAGTATTGTTTGACAGCATAGCCTCGGTCACTTAACACGTCATGTCACAGCCGACGATCGAATCCATTCTGCAAGAGAATCGCCTCTTTCACCCATCGGCGGCATTCTCTCAAAACGCGCACATCAAAAGCCTGGATGACTATCACCGCCTTTACGAGAAGGCAAAAACCGACCCACAAACCTTCTGGGCGGAATTGGCAGCAACCGAACTGCATTGGTTCCAGAACTGGGATACTGTGCTGGACTGGCAACCGCCTTTTGCAAAATGGTTTGTGAATGGCAAGCTCAATATCTCCTACAACTGTCTCGATCGCCATCTCACGACCTGGCGACGCAACAAAGCCGCGTTGATTTGGGAAGGCGAACCAGGAGACTCACGCACACTTACCTACGCGCAATTGCATCGAGAAGTGTGTCAGTTTGCCAATGCGTTGAAGCATCTGGGTGTGCAAAAGGGCGATCGCGTCGGTATTTATATGCCGATGATTCCTGAAGCGGCGATCGCTATGCTTGCCTGTGCCCGCATTGGTGCCGCGCATACCGTTGTGTTCGGTGGGTTTAGCGCTGAGGCATTGCGCGATCGCCTGATCGATGGGGAAGCGAAAGTGGTGGTTACAGCGGATGGGGGCTGGCGTAAAGACGCGATCGTGCCTCTAAAGGAACAGGTAGACAAAGCACTGGCAAAGGGTAGTGTCCCCAGCATAGCGGCAACGCTGGTGGTAAAGCGCACTGGGCAAGAGATTCAGATGCAGGGCGATCGTGATCATTGGTGGCACGAACTTCAGGCACACGTCTCAGCCAACTGTCCTGCCGAGCCAATGGATAGTGAAGATCTGCTCTTCATTCTGTACACCTCAGGCAGCACAGGCAAACCAAAGGGGGTCGTGCACACCACTGGCGGCTACAACCTTTACACCCACATCACCACCAAGTGGATCTTTGACCTGCAAGACACCGATGTGTATTGGTGTACGGCTGATGTCGGCTGGATCACTGGGCACAGCTACATTGTCTATGGTCCCCTATCCAATGGTGCGACGACGGTGATGTACGAAGGTGCCCCCCGTGCCTCCAACCCCGGCTGTTTCTGGGATGTGATCGAAAAACACGGTGTCAATATTTTTTATACTGCTCCTACAGCGATTCGCGCCTTTATCAAAATGGGTGACGAACATCCCAAGGCGCGGGATTTATCCTCGTTACGACTGCTGGGTACGGTGGGTGAACCCATTAACCCAGAATCCTGGATCTGGTATCAACAAATCATTGGCGGTGGACGCTGCCCGATTGTTGATACCTGGTGGCAAACCGAAACGGGCGGCATTATGATCACGGCGCTACCGGGCGCGATTCCGACGAAACCGGGTTCGGCAACCCTACCGTTCCCTGGCATTCTGGCAGAGGTGATCGATCTGGACGGAAATGCTGTTGGCGCAAATGAAGGTGGCTATTTGGCAGTGAGGCATCCGTGGCCCGGTATGATGCGAACGGTGTATGGCGATCCCGATCGCTTCCGTCGCACCTATTGGGAGCACATTCCACCCAAAGATGGTCAGTATACCTACTTCGCTGGGGATGGTGCCCGTCGAGACGAAGACGGCTACTTTTGGGTCATGGGTCGTGTAGACGATGTCATTAATGTCGCTGGGCATCGCCTTGGCACCATGGAAATTGAATCAGCGCTGGTGTCACATCCTGCCGTTGCCGAAGCCGCTGTGGTGGGCAAACCCGATGAGCTTAAGGGTCAAGATATTGTGGCGTTTGTCACCCTGGAAGGCACGTATAGCGCCAGTGACGAGTTACTAAAAGAACTCAAGCAGCATGTGGTGAAGGAAATTGGCGCGATCGCCCGTCCAGGTGAAATTCGTTTTGCCGATGCCTTACCCAAAACGCGTTCTGGCAAAATCATGCGCCGCTTGTTGCGTGACCTGGTGAGCGGCGTGGAAATTTCGGGCGATACCTCCACGCTAGAAGACCGCAGCGTACTGGAAAAACTTCGTGAGGGTTAAGCGACAGAGGTACAAACAGGGCATTTTACGAAATACCTCTGCTGACTGCCCATCTTTTTGAACGCCCAGTTTTTCCAACTTACCGCGACGTGGGAGAATAGTATTCTACCCAACATAACGCTGACTGAGAATTATGGCTCAAATTCAATTTTCTAGAGGTATTGATGAGGACGTAGTGCCTGATGTTAGCCTGACCCGTGCGCGCGACGGTAGTAACGGCAAAGCCATTTTTTACTTCCAAAACCCGAACGCACTCAGTGGTACTAGCACTGACAGCATTACCGGGATGTACATGGTGGATGAGGAAGGTGAATTGGTTACTAGAGAAGTCAACGCCAAGTTCATCAATGGTCAGCCCGAAGCGTTAGAAGCAACCTACGTGATCCGATCGCCCGCAGAATGGGATCGCTTCATGCGCTTCATGCAGCGGTACGGCGAAGACCACGGGTTAGAATTTAATAAAGCCCAAGCCTAATTAAGACCAAACGCTGAAGCGATTTTACGGACAATGGCGGCTATTCCTCATCCTGACACTGCCGCTCTAGCAATTCACTGTGCGGTGATTACAGTGAGTGATACCCGCACGGTAGAAACCGATCGCAGCGGTCAGCTAATTCAGCTAATGTTGCAAGAGGCAGGGCATCAAATGGTTGCCTATACGATTGTTAAGGATGAGCCGAGACAGATTCAGCTTGAGCTTGAACAGCTCAGCCAGCAAGCACTGGTTGCAGCAATCATTGTCAATGGTGGTACGGGCATTGCACCGAGAGACACCACATACGACGCGATCGCGGCGCTGCTAGAAAAGACTTTACCTGGCTTTGGCGAACTCTTTCGCTCGTTGAGCTACCAGGAAATTGGCTCACGGGCGATCGCGTCACGGGCGATCGCGGGTGTTTTTGGTAGCAAGCTCGTTTTTTCAGTACCTGGCTCTACAGGTGCGGTGAAACTAGCGATGCAGGCGCTGATTTTGCCAGAACTGAGACATCTGGTGAGTCAGCTCGCTACAGGTAAACGCTAGACATCGGTTTCCTTCCCTTTGCAAACGGCTAGTCGTCACAGCAATCTGCCGGGACGTTACATATAGTATCCCGGCAGTGCTACCCATACAGTTGAAACAGCACTCGCTACTTCTGGTTTTGATTTGCCTGTTGCGTGGTGGATGTTGGTGTTGTCAAAGCGACCTTTTGCAGTGTGGCGAGAGCACGAGCATATTGAGGATCGTCTTTAGTCGCCACGAGCTTGGGATTAGATGACAGCTTCTGACGCTGTTCATCGCTCAAATCAATCTTGATGTCTGGCGTGATGCCTTTATGGCTGATATCGGTACCTTTGGGCGTGTAATAATGAGCGATCGTCACTGCCAGACCTGACCCATCAGACAGCGAATGCACCGACTGCACTAACGCTTTACCAAAGGTTTGACTACCAATGACTGTCGCGCGTCCGTTATCTTTAAGCGCACCCGTCAGAATCTCGCTGGAGCTAGCTGAGTTTCCATCGACTAAGACAACAAGCGGCGACTTCGTTAGAGCCGTTCGATTGGTCGAAATCTCTTCATTATTGCCTTTGCGATCGACCGTGCGAACGATCGACCCTTTATCCATCCACATCCGGCTGATGTCGATACTTGCTTGCAGCAGTCCACCCGGATTGCCTCGCAGATCGAGAACATAGCCATCGACTTTCTGGTTGCCCAAATCCTGAATCGCCCGACGCATTTGGTCAGCCGCGTGAGCGCTGAACTCATTCAAGCGAATATAACCAATGCGCTGTGTGCCCTCTTGCCTCAGTGAGTAGCGCACGGTTTGCAGTTGAATACGCGCACGGGTCAGCGCAAACAGCGAGTTGTCTTTGCCTTGTCGCCCAACTTCAAGCTTGACTTTGGTGCCAACATCCCCCCGAATCAAGTTTGAGGCATCCTCGACCGTCATCCCTTTCGTCTGCTTGCCATCGATCGATAGAATTTGGTCGCCCGCCTGAATGCCTGCCTTGAGTGCGGGAGAATTTTCGATCGGTTCAACCACCGTTAGCACTTTGGTTTGGTCGCTCACTTCCAGTCGAATGCCCACGCCGGAGAGTTCACCAGAGGTCTGGTTGCTCAGCGCTTCATACTGCTTTGGATCCATGAAGCGAGTGTAGGGATCGTTGAGTTTTTCTAGAGCCGATCGCAGGGCTACATATGCCTGTTCGCGCGACGAATAATTTTTACCCAACAGCGACTTTCGGACTTCCTGCCAATCGGTTTGATTAAAGGTGCCGTCCACGTAGTCACGATTAACAATCTGCCATGCCTCATCAACGACGGTCTTCGGACTCTCTTGCAGCGCCGCCCGTACGCGACTGAGACCAGGAACAAAGAGTGAAATTGCTGCTGTGGTTGCGACAGCCCCACCGCAGAGAGCAATCTGAAACAAGGGAAAGCGCTTGGATGGTCGGTTCATTGAAGATAATGATAAATGAAGTGGCTTAGAAATAAAGAGAGACGTTATGCAGCCAGACTAATTGAAGGCGATCAATATCACGTACAACACCCAAAAGACAGCAACAGGAAACTGAAACGGTCCCAGTAGTCGTTAACCCAGAATACTCGTGTAGCATGGCGGCAGTCCACTGCATAGAGGACAGTTTGCTAGGCAGCCCAATCCTCGACCCGCGCTTAGATGAACACCCTGACGATTAGTAGACTTAAACCTTTTAGCCAATCTAACCGAATCTCAATAAATTGGCATAGGGGTAATTGTATTAACTTTGTTATACCTTCGTTTTAAGTTTGATTGCTTTTTGCAAAGATTATTTGAATCACGCATGGCGAATGCTGAAAACGGGGCAACTGAACATAGCAAGGGGCGCGTGTAACTAGCGATAGAGATGATGATGAAAGCTAAAGGTGTGAGAGTGAATGCAAGTGGGTGGCGATCGTGGGTGAGCGGGGCGATCGTCGTCTCAGCGCTGGCTGGTGTGGTCTTGATGCAGCGATCGCAGCTAATGCGCCCGTCTTTGTGGCACTCTGACCCCACGCAAGCAGAACAACAGGAAGCGGTAAAACTACGGTTGCTCAAGCAGCTACCCACCTTTGGTTTTAGTAATCTCATTGCCGATTGGACGTTTCTGAACTTTTTGCAGTACTACGGCGACAACGAGGTTCGAGCCAAGACAGGGTACGCTCTCAGCCCACAATACTTTGATATCATCACGCGTTTAGATCCGCGCTTCGTTGACATCTACCTGTTTCTTTCTGGGAGTATTTCCTACCAATTGGGCGATCCAGAGACAGCGGTGCAGTTAATGAATCGGGGTACCGCTGCCCTATCGCCCCAAGCAAGCCCCAAAGCGTTTCAAGTCTGGCGCTTCAAAGGTCTGGATCAACTGCTGCTATTAGGCGATGTTCCAGGCTCGATTTACTCGCACGAAATGGCAGCAAAGTGGGTGCAAGGAACGCCCTATCAAGAACTGGCACCTCTCTTTCACCAAACAGCAGAGTTTTTGCGGCGAGACCCCAACAGTGTGCCCGTCCGGTTTCAAGCCTGGATGTCAATCTACTACCAGGCAGGCGCTGCCCGCGATAAGACAACCCAGGAACGAGCAAAACGAGAAATTTTGTCGCTGGGTGGACAAACGCGGACGCAAGATGGACAGCTAACCTTTGTCTTGCCTGAGCAAAAACGTATCGCTCCGAATGCTCAAAAGTAAGGGTTTGGGTGGGAGGCAGAAGGCAGGGTGCAGAAGGCAGAAGGCAGGAGCTTGAGAAGGGGGCAGAAGGCAGAGGGCAGGAGCTTGAGAAGGGGGCTACAGGGCATGACGTGATTCTTCATTGCTGCTTGTTGGCGATCGCACACCATTTCGCTGATCGCAGAAAGCTGCTAAGGTGCTGTTTATTTATGGAGTGTGAATAGAGGAGTCGATCGCAATGTTGAGTTGGGAGCAAAGTCCAAGTATTGCGTTGATGCAGCGAGAACGCGCCTGGGTTGAGGTGGATGTGAGCGCGATCGCCCATAATGTGCGGCAGATTCGCAGTCTGCTGTCAGAGAAAACAGCATTGATGGCAGTCGTTAAGGCAGATGCCTATGGACATGGCGCTACAACCGTTGCTCAAGCAGCACTGCAAGCGGGAGCAACCTGGCTGGGCGTTGCCACGATCCCCGAAGGTATTGAACTCCGGGAAGCAGGCATTGATGCCCCTGTACTGGTGTTAGGGGCAAACCACACGCCGGAGCAAATTCGGGCGATCGCGCATTGGCACCTTCAGCCGACGCTCTGCACACCTCGTCAAGCGCTCATTTTTGCCGAAGTGTTGGCAGACTTACCTCAGCCTTGTTCGTTAGCGGTGCATCTCAAGCTCGATACGGGTATGTCGCGTCTGGGCACTGCATGGCAGGAGGCAGCAGCTTTTGTACAACTGGTGCAACGTTTACCCCATCTGACGCTTGCCAGCGTTTATTCTCACCTGGCAACTGCGGAAGACCCCGATCAGACCATTGCCAAGCAGCAGCAGCAGCAGTTTGAAGCCGCAATCGCTCAGATCAACGCTTGTGGCATCAAGCCGCCCTGTTTACATCTGGCAAACTCTGGTGGCACCTTGTCTGATACGGCGGTTCACTACAATATGGTGCGGGTTGGCTTGGCGCTCTATGGGCTATATCCAGCCGACCACTTAAGAACGGTGCTTGACCTCAAACCCGCTCTACAGGTGAGAGCTAGAGTGACGCAAGTCAAAACCATCCCACCAGGAACGGGGATCAGCTACGGGCATCGGTTTGTGGCAGATCGAGAACTGAAAATTGCTGTCGTGGCGATCGGCTACGCAGACGGGGTACCCCGCAATTTATCCAACAAAATGGAGGCGATCGTGAGGGGGCAGCGAGTCCCTCAAGTTGGCGCTGTGACAATGGATCAACTCATGCTGAATGTCAGCGCTGTCTCCAATCTACGTGAAGGCGAAGTGGTCACGCTCTTAGGACAGGACGGCAACGAAGCGATCGCAGCTGATGATTGGGCAACCACACTGGGCACGATTTCGTGGGAAATCCTTTGTGGCTTCAAGCACCGACTGCCAAGAATTGCGATCGATCAAGCGCCGCCCAACTTTAGAAGTAAAAAAAGTTGGTGAGAAGAGTCCAAAAGCCATACGGTTTGAGGTTCCCTTCTGCCCTCTGCCCTCTGCCCTCTACCCACTAACCACTGAACAATACCAAAACGTTCCTCAAAAACGCTTTTAACTTTTCTTCCATTTCAGGTGTGGGGTAGCTGCTACCTTCAAATGCCCAATGGTCAACAGTTGAGAGCCACCATTGTTTGCCGCGATGGTCAAAGCCTGTAATTTCAGCACCGATCGCCCGTCTCTCTCCCGTTTGCAGATCTTGGTAAAAGCGGATTTGCAGCAAAAGACTGCGGCTTTGCAGGAGGCGCGAAAAACCAGGAAAATGAAACCCGATGTCGATCGACTCTGGATCAACCAGTTCTCGCGTGTCCGAATCGTTCACCCACGGCTTCAAATCCGCTTTGGCATCTGGAAACTCGGCTTTGAAGAGATTGGCTGCCGCCGCGATTTTGCTGGTTGTTTCCAGCGATGTTGCTTGTTCGGCTGCGTTCATGCGCGATTCCTTTGTAGCAAGAAATGCAAAGAGCCAGGAGAGGCAATCTTAATGCCAGGTTAACTTCAAGATTATTCACAAATTGACAGAATTTTCAAGGGTCTGAGGTTGTCTATAGAGGCAAGTTGATCGTTTAAGCCACAACGTCTTAACCGCTGGACTGCTGACCGCTAATGGCTGACCGCTGACCGCCAATCTTTAGCCCGATCGCCTGCTGACATTTTTCTGTCATATTCGTCGCTCACACTAAGAACATGGGCTTGGAGGTTGTCACAACAACTTGAAAGACCAAGCCCAGATCTGCGAGACGGTTACACAACTGAAGCGATCAGTCGTTAGCTGTTGTCCCTCTGGTGACAGCTAACGCTTTCTCTATCACAGCAGTAGAACGATCACAGCAGTAGGAGTTATTGAGTTATGTCCAGGAAAGGACTAATGCACGCAGCAATGGTGACAGCCTCGATCGCCACCTTTCTAACGGTTGATGTGAATGAGGCAAGTGCTCATCATGGGTGGAGTGAATACAACAATCAGCAAACGTTGAATGTCACGGGTGAAATTCAAAAAGTCAGTGCTGGCAATCCTCACACAACGATTCAGTTGAAAGCGGGGGATAAAGTTTGGACGGCTGTTTTGGCACCACCATCCCGCATGGAGCGTCGGGGATTGCCGCAAGGGTCACTCAAGGCAGGGCAAATGGTGAAGCTGGTGGGCTATCCGCATCGCAGTGAAGCGAATGAGATGCGGGCAGAACGGATTATTGTGGGCGATCGCACGGTTGAACTGCGCTGATGCTTGTGTTGGCAGTCACTGATTGGCTATGGCTAGAGCAAAGTGCCCTGTCTCAGACAATTCGCCAGTGGGTGTGGTTGTATCCAGCGATCGAAAGCTTACATCTGTTGGGCTTGGCGCTACTGGTTGGGGCGATCGCGATGTTTGATCTGCGTCTGCTAGGTTTCTCACGTCAACTCTGGATCACTGATCTGGCACAGCATTTGCTGCCCTGGGCATTTCTGGGGTTTGCGATCGCTGCCGTGACTGGAGGGTGCTTGTTTGCTGTCGATGCGACCCAACTGGCTGCAAACCCTGCCTTTCGTCTGAAGCTGCTGCTCATCGCTGTGGCTGGCATCAACGCAGCACTGTTTCATTTTAGGTATCGGTCAGTCCGGCTGTGGAATCGTGGGGTTGTGGTGCCGCTAGCTGTAAGGGCGATCGCGGCTATCTCGGTGTTGCTGTGGTTTTCTGTCATCATCTGTGGTCGTTTGATTGCGTACATTTGAAAACAACCCCTTCAAGACACCACCTTCTTTCACAGCAGTTCTCCCCTGAGAGGGACGTGAGCAATACTAAATTTGACGTTGAGTAAGAGCAGCTTTGGTTCATTCACTGTTGCAACGAGAGTTGTTCGTTATCAATGCGTTTCAGGCGTTCTACGCTTGGATTCAGTGTTCAAAGTCTCTCATGCAAAATGTTTCGGTAGTAAGACATGACAATTTTGAAAGTAATCGAACCACAGCCAACACTGCTCAAGCCAACGCTTTCTGTCACAGATGCCACTGCCATTATCGTTGGCATGGTCGTGGGAGCAGGCATTTTTGAGACACCTGCGTTAGTCGCGGCTAATGCGAGTAGTGCGGGTGTCGTGTTGCTGGTTTGGGTGTTGGGTGGTGCCATGTCGCTGGTGGGTGCGCTGTGCTATGCCGAGCTGGCAACGGCGTTTCCCGATGCGGGGGGCAGCTACCACTATTTCATGCGGGCGTATGGTCCGAACCTTGCCTTTCTCTTTGCCTGGGCGCGGATGGCAGTCATTCAAACGGGTTCGATCGCGCTGCTGGCATTTATTTTTGGCGACTATGCGGCACAACTTTTGCCCCTGGGAAGCTATGGTTCTTTCGTCTACGCCATACTCAGCATTGTCGTTCTGACAGGGCTGAACTTTATGAGCGTTGAGCAGGGCAAATGGACTCAGAATTTGCTGACGCTGGCAAAAGTGTTGGGGCTGCTATTGGTGATTGTGGCGGGTTTAGCAGCAACCACTGCTGTTACCCCTGCACCTACAGCACCAGCAGAATCCACCTCTCAGGGCACGTTTGGGCTGGCGATGTTGTTTGTGCTGTTGACTTATGGTGGCTGGAATGAGGCGGCGTATCTGTCGGCAGAAATGCGCCACGTCCAGCGCAATATGTCGAAGGCGCTGCTTTGGAGCATCGGTATCATCGTCGGTATTTATCTGTTGATGAATCTAGCCTATCTTCAAGGGCTGGGTCTGGCAGGTATGGCAGGCTCCAAGGCAGTAGCAGCGGATCTTATGCGACAGGTAGCGGGTGAAGGCGGCGCTAAATTCATCAGCTTTTTGATTGCCATTTCGGCGTTGGGCGCGACGAATGCCACGATTTTTACGGGCGCACGGACGAACTACGCGCTGGGACGGGATTTTTCAGCTTTTGCCTTTTTGGGACGCTGGCACGATCGCGCCAATGCTCCCACGAACGCGCTGCTGGTGCAAGGTGCGATCGCGCTGGCACTGGTGCTGCTGGGCGCGTTGACTCGCAAAGGCTTTGAAACGATGGTGGATTACACTGCCCCTGTTTTTTGGTTCTTTTTTCTGCTGTCGGGCATTGCGCTGTTTGTGTTGCGCTGGCGTGAACCCAATGCCCCGCGACCGTTTCGGGTGCCGCTATATCCCATAGTGCCCCTGCTCTTTTGCGGCGTTTGCGCCTATTTGCTTTACTCCAGCCTCGTTTTTACGGGCTTAGGCGCATTGGTGGGTGTGGCAGTGCTGGCGATCGGCGTTCCCATCCTGTGGCTCATGCGACGGCGTACCCAGTTGTAGCGCGATCGCTTGCAGTCACCTGACCGTATGACAGTTCATTCTTTATTCATTCACCAGGAGAAATCACGATGCGTCTACAACAGACAAAACAGCACCTCACACGCTTACTGATCGTTAGTTTCAGCGCTGGTAGCCTTGCCTTAACAGGTTGTGTCCAGCAGCGAGATAGCGCACAGGACAACGCTCAGGCACAAACACCGACCCCTACTGCCTCGGTAACACCATCTTCTAACCCAACAGAAACGGCACAGCCAGAAACAGCCCAGCGACAGCCAGATGTGGTTTATGTTCCTACCCCAACTGAAGTGGTTGACCGAATGCTGGCACTGGCAAAGGTGAAAAACAATGATGTCATCTACGACCTGGGCAGTGGTGATGGGCGCATTGTCATCACAGCGGCTCAGAAGCTGGGTGCTACAGGCGTTGGCGTTGACATTGATCCCGAACGCATTCGGGAGGCAAACGAAAATGCTCAGAAAGCAAAGGTGACCGATCGCGTGCAGTTTCGGCAGCAAGACCTGTTTCAAACCGATCTAAGACAGGCATCAGTTGTGACCCTCTACCTTCTACCTGATCTCAACCTGAAGCTGCGCCCCAAACTTTTTCAGGAACTCAAGCCTGGAACGCGGGTCGTCTCCCACGATTTTGACATGGGTGACTGGAAGCCCGAACGAACCGAAAGAATCAATGTTGGCGGTCGGCAGCACACTGTTTACTACTGGGTGATCCCCAGCAAGGTTCCTGCCAACTTCCGCCCTTAAAATCGGCGCTAGTCAGACTGGAACCAGCATCGGGGCACCCCTAAAACGACTCATTCTCTCACTAAGGAAACTCACAATGTCTCAGCCTTCTTCGCGCAAACTATCGCTCAAATCACTGTCGTTGTTATCTATGGGTGCCCTGGGTGGGCTGTTGGTGGGCACACAGTTTGTACCCACCAATGCTGTACCAACACAGCAGTCGATCGCCCAAGCACCGTCTGCTCCGGGGTCGATCGCTCAGGTGCCCTCCGCCCCGTTGCCTGGTTCAGACGGCAACTTTATTTCAGCCGTGGCAGACAAAACGGGTGCGGCTGTCGTGCGGATCGATTCGTCTCGTACCGTGAGGCGATCGCCCCAGTCGAACGGGCGCATGGTAAGAGGTACTGGCTCTGGTTTCATTATCAAAGCCGACGGTTTAGTGTTGACCAACGCTCATGTCGTCGATGGTGCCAGCAGTGTAACGGTGACGCTCAAAGATGGGCGCGAATTTACAGGGAAGGTGCTGGGTAAGGATGAACTGACAGATGTGGCAGTGGTAAAAATCCAGGCAACGAATTTGCCGATCGCACCGCTTGGCAACTCAGAGCAAATCAAACCGGGGGAATGGGCGATCGCGATCGGTAATCCCCTCGGTTTAGATAATACGGTCACGGCTGGTATTATCAGCGGCACAGGACGGTCTAGCGGTGTGGTCGGCGCACCCGATAAGCGCGTCAGCTTCATTCAAACCGATGCGGCAATCAATCCCGGCAACTCTGGTGGACCCTTGCTCAACCAGAAAGGGCAGGTGATCGGCATGAATACTGCCATCATCGGCGGTGCTCAAGGACTGGGCTTTGCGATCCCCATCAATCGGGCGCAGCAGGTTGCCAATCAACTGATCGCTAGTGGCAAGGTCGATCATCCCTATATTGGTGTACGAATGACCAACCTCACTGCCGCGACAAAAGAGGCATTGAATCAGGATTCTGAGTTGGGTGTGTCAGTCAAAGCGGATCAGGGCGTAGTCGTGGTGGGGATCGCCCGCAGTTCGCCTGCTGCCAATGCTGGACTTAAAGCTGGAGATGTCATTCAGTCAGTGAATGGACGATCGGTGAAAACAGCCGATGACGTGCAGCAGGTCATTGAGGGAAGCAAAATTGGCAGTAGTTTACCGATTCAGGTCGATCGCAACGGTCAACCTGTCACCCTATCGGTCAGTCCTGGCGCATTCCCAACCGAGGCAAACTCTTAGTTGGTGATCAATTAGTAGCATTTGCAATAATGTAAATGCGTCACAACATCTGCTGTAAAACATCAGTAAAATCTCATCTAGGAGCAAGTATCACTCGTTTCCTGGGTGAGATTTTCCAGTGCATCAATTTCTAGCGAACCAAAATACGCGTTCTTGTGTCTAACTGTTGTTCATACCAGGAGCCTTAGACGTGGCAATTGCACAGCAAAATAACTCCAGTGCCCCGAAACCTCAGAAGTCTGCCGCTCAGCGCTTATGGTTCTTGCACTGGCTCATGGCAGCGTTTTATCTGGTGCTGCTTGCAGGCGGCATTTACATGGCTGATTTGCCTAGAGAGGTTGCGTATCGTGGGTCTCTCTACACGTTTCACAAAACGTTGGGTGTCGTAGTGATGAGCTTGCTGTTAGCCAGAATCTCCGTTCTGCTAGGGGTGGTGCTGCACAAATATCGTCATCGCTTACCCAAAACTACGCCCCACTGGTGGCGCATGTTTGCCCTCCACACAGCGCTTTATACGTTTATGCTGCTGGTGCCTCTGAGTGGCTACTTATTCTCAAATGCCAACGCTAAAGATGTGGTCATTTTTGGTACAAACATTGTGTTACCGCCCCTCATTGGTGCGGATAAAGTGCTGGCTGAGTTGGGACGTAGTGTTCATTTCTGGTTGAGCTACACTTTTTTGGCGTTTATTCTTTTGCATAGTTTGGATCAACGCAAATACCTGCGTGCTGTATTGCGCCGTTCATTCAAAGCGATCGCCAGAACAAATTCTTAGACAAGCCCAACCAATGAATGCGCCAGTGTCAGAAACTCCAGCGGTACAAGGCGTAGAGATACCTCACAGGTCAACGAAAGGCTGTGTGAGATCAGACTACAGACCGCTGCAACCTGACAGGATGTTTCTATCACAGCGCGGGCGCAAGGCATAAACAAACTTGGACATTCTAGGTCTAAGCTGTTATCGTCTTTAACAAAGAATTATCTTTTTGTTGGCTCTGTTTTGTAAGCAAGTGGACTTCATTACTAGTTCTGCTGCAAGGCGAAGGGGTAACTGAGATATACTACGTATTCAAATTGATTAATTGTCACACCGCTCCACGTCTACTGAGAAAGCATCTTTACCCCGTTTAAGCTCTTGCTCAGCACTTTCGTTCCTGGAAATCGTCATGAGTACTATGCAACACAAGCCCGCCCAGACTTACCGTAACGTCATGGAGTCGCTGATTGTTGAAGAAGTTGAGAAACAGTTTCAAAAGCTGCCTGCAAAGGTGAGCGTCTATGTTAACAAAGCAGAGGTCATTGCTTACGCGCTGAATCGTTTGCCAGCGCTCTATGCTACCAGCGAAAAAGGTTGGGAGCAGCAGGGTGCTAGAGCGCGAAAAGAGTTGGGTAGCCAGATTGTCGCAGCAGTACGTCAGGCGATCGCGGCAGTGCAGCGAGATCCGCTACGAGCCGTTGTGCCGCTAAAAATTGGTGCTGATCAAGAGTCGCAGGTAGCACTGCAAGAATTAAAAGAATTATTGGGACAGGGAGAGCTTTCCTGGCGTAATGTAGTGGATGCGGTTGAAAACGCCCTCATCCGCACAGCCCGTGGAGAAGTAACATGGCGCAAACGAGGCAATGCAGCAGCCCAACGCAATGAGTGGCAAGACAGTCGATACTACCTCTAAAGGGTTGTGGCTTCAAGGCAGCGGGCAGTTTGGCAAATTGATGCAAGCTGTGGCGATCGTAACGACTGTTTCATTTGGCATCAGCTTCATTTCAAGCGGCAATAGAGCCGCGATCGCGGCTGATCCTCTTCCTGCCGCTCCAACCCCAGATAACCAAACCCCTACTCTCTCGCCTGACTCGCAGCCGCTAGATCTAAAAGCACTGAAACCAGGTAACACACCGACGTATGTGGTCACGGCTAACAGTATTTCCCTCACCCAGTTGACGATTCCCAGCCTATGGTGGCTTCGAGAGCAAATTGCCGACGAAGCGGCTTATGGTAGCAACTTACTAGAGAATTGGTTGGCATATCCGGGCGGCGGTAACAGCGTTGGGCGCGTTGATTTGGTTGTGAATCGCCAGTCCTGGAGCTTGCTAGACTATCTCGATCGCTATGCATTCATTCACACGTTCGGCAAAGCAGCGCGCGATTATGGTTACAATGTGCGCGTGTTTGATGGACAGGCAACGTTGTTAGGTGCGTCTACCTGCGATTTCAGCACCATCCGTATTGATGCTTTGCAAGATCAGCAAACCGAGCGATCGAGTCTGCTTGACAGTCCACCGTCAATGAATGAGTCTGCGTTACCACCCAACCCCGTAGACTCCATTGCCTGTAGTATCCTGCTCGATTCTTCCGGTAAAGCAGGGTTGAGAGGGGGGTCTAACCAACTACCCGGCGCAGGTGCTGCCAAAGCGCTTGATACTCGTCAGCGGTAGCGCGATCGAGGGGTTTCAGGAATTCACTTGCCTTTAGAGTGGCAGCATCCGGCAAGAGCACTGAATTTTGGCGTAGCTCAATGGGTAGGTTCGCTGGACCGGTCTCTAGTAAAACTGGAGAAGCCGCTCGACTCAGCAGTGATAGCTGGCTGGCGATTTCAGGTCGCCAACAAAAGCTGATCCAATTGGCTACCAGAGCAGACCGTTCAGGTGTGGCGATGGCGGGGCGCACCCAGAGTTCTGCCCACAGTGCTGTGCCTGTTCTAGGTACAACGGCTGCGATCGTTTGGTTGCGCTGAGTCAGCGGCAAGATGTCTGTCGACCACCCGACAGCGAGCCAGGTATCGCCGAGCAGCAGTGGTTGCAGGTATGAATCGGAACTGTACAGCTTGACCTGCTGATTCAGTGCCGTCAATTCAGCCTTGAGCTGAGGCACCGCCTTTAAATCAGTGGTGTTGTAAGATTGCCCTAGTTTTTTGAGCGTCAAACCAATCACTTCACGCGGTTGATCAAGGAGGGAAATGTGTCCTCGCAGATCCGATCGCCACAAGTCTGCCCAATCGGTTGGTGGCTGCAACCCTTTCTCTTTGAACAAATCCTGGCGATAGGCAATGACTGTACTACCCCAGCGGTAGGGTGCGCCCCAGACGCGATCGGGCGTTTTTGCTGATGCACTTCGTGTCACAAGCGCTTTCCACTCCTGCGGTAGCTGCTTCCAGCCTTGCCATTGCGTTGAGTCAAGTGGCTGAATCAATTCTTGTTGAATTGCCTTTTCTAGCCAGTAATCACCCAACGTTACCAGGTCAGGCACAGTCGTATTGTTGCGCTTGCCAATAAAGGGAATCTGGCTGAACCAACCGGATGCCTCCGGTTGTCCTTTGCGCTTCCAGGTTTGCAGTAATGCAAAGATCTGCGCTAACTGCGGTTCGATCGCCACTTCCAACGCACCATTTGTTGCCGTTTGCTGCAAATGTTTGCGAAACGCACCCACCAGTTGCAATGGCAGCGAGCCATTGAGTACACGCAGATTGAGAGTCTGACGATCTTGTCCAGAGCACCCTACGAGGAAACTGCCAAGAGTCATACCGATCGTGCCTGTAAGAAAGACACGGCGGTTGAAAGGGGGTGCAGGGTGTGGGGTGTGGGGTGTGGGCTGAGAAGGACGGTTCATGAGATTATATCGCTTGCTTGCGCTCGACACCAAACCCAACCAGATCGATGACGGTCGGTGGCTCATTGGCTTCGGGGCGCTGGTAAGTGACAATGGTACGCAGCCGCAGGTCAGGGGCAATAATCCGCATCTGATCGACGGCAACCGATCGCCGATAGTAGGTCGTCATTTCAAGCGTCTGGCGAGTGGGTTGGTAGCTAAAACGTCCTGCGATCGCGCCCGCTTCGGAATAGCCCTCATCACGGAGGTAAAAGCCCTGAATGGTTTCTCCTAGCGGTGTAGTGACTTGGGCGGCGATCGGCAAGGGTGGAGTCTCGATTGGTTGTGTAGTGGTGAGGTAGTGATCGGGCACAAACAGCGCTTTGAGGCTCATTGAAACCTGTTCGCCTGTCTCAGAGCGGGTGTCAAACGCGATCGCAAAGCCAGGGCAAACGGTCTCATTATCTGTCAACTTCACCGTATCAAGCGGCAATGCTTGAAAAGACGCAATGGATTGAGACGAGAGAATGCTTTGCTTTTCTGCCGCTGTTAGTGGAGCAACGCGAAACTCTGTATATGAACGTTCGACCTCGCCCCGCAGGGTGGAATGGTACGTTCTCTCAGTTGTCCATAGCCCTGTACAGGTCGTAAAAAAATCTTGAAAGCTTAGCATTTCTCGTTAAAAACCTGACTAGATCAGCCCTTTTTTGCAGCTTTTGTAGTAAAACTGCGATGGATTAGGCATAGCAAGCGCTGCTAACAGTCTTCTATCTTATGTCGATCGCCGCTCTACGCTCACTATAACAAGCGTCAGTAAGCCGTGACACAGCAAAGGCTGCCCGCCATACGTCACGTTGAGGCACAATAGAACGGTTCCTAAGCTCAGTAAGGTACAGTTGCGAAGAGGCAGGAGGCAGGAGGCAGAGGGCAGAGGGCAGAGGGCAGAGGGCAGAGGGCAGAGGGCAGAAGCAAAAAGGAGCACCGTTTTCCTCATGCCTTAAAACCTCAGAGCTTGTGCCGCACTCAAACGAGAACTGCTATAAACGACTGGTCTTAAGCTCAACCGATACCCAGGAGCAACGCATTGGTTGAGGCGACCATACACTTGAACGTTCAGTTCCAGATTGAGCGCTATGCAACGAAATGATTTGCTATGAACCATTATTTTTCTGCATGGTGCACGGTAATGCGTAGAAACTGATGGAGTTTTCGCAGTCTTGCACCGTCTAAAAATTTGCCTGAAACCCATTTGACTCAGAGCGATCGTGTGCTATTCTCCGGTTCACCATCAAATTCAAAGGTTAAATGATTCAGGAATAACCTTGATTAAGGCAAAGATCTATTTAGAATAGTTTACAAAACGTTAGAGCAATTGGAAGACTGAATGGATACCCTGCAACAGCAGATCAATATCATGAGCACAAAAGTTGATGCTCTCCATCAACTGATTGAGCAACTTAGCAGCAAACTGTCGGATGTGGCAACCGAGTGCAAATTTGGAGCCGATCAACTGCAACACTCTGAAAGCGGCTCAACGCCCAGCTATCGTTCCTACCAGGGATATGCTGGTTTCGATTCCAGTATGGAGCACAAAGACGTTCTGGCTGATCATACGGGTGTCGATTCCACCACTCACAGCGGCGAAAGGCAACTAGCACCTGAAGTGCAAGTGCAACGTCTGACGGCACAGCTAACGGCTGCCTACAACAGAATTGCAGCACTGGAGGAGCAATTGCTCTCCAGACGAATCCACAGTTAATGGTGCTGATTGGAGTCGAGTTGGCATTGACTATTCTGTGGCTATTGGTAGTCAGTCTTGAGCGGGTCGTTGATGGCTCAGTTCTGACTGACTCTTGGTGGTAGCATTGCTGTTGTGGCTCATCTGCTGGTATTGCTCGGCTACCGCTTCGATCGCCGCTAACAATTTAGCCTGAGTCCAATGCTGGTATAGAGATGCCGCGATCGCGCAGCCGCCCGCGCCAACACCTTCTTTGACAAAACCTTGCTCATACGCCCGTAGCTGCTCGTGGCGCGATGTGGCAAAGCTAAGCTGCGTGGCAATGAGAGGCACATCGCCGACCAAGTGTGCCAACCCGACCGTATCTCCGGTAGGATCGTCTGCAACCCAGCGCGTGGTGCCGATAACGATTCGTTCTGATTGCCATGCTAGGTGATAAAACTCTGCGATCGCCCTTAGTAGCGCGTAGACTGCCAGCATTTGCGTACCGCCTGCCAGCAAAACGCCACCAGTACGACTTGCCGTGATCGCCATCCCAGCGACTACAACCTGCATCGGATCGCCGATCGCAGCGACAAGTTGGAGGGGTGTGGGGTGTAGGGTGTGGGGTGTAGCATACGGTTCTGCATCTTTCAGCTCTGATCCCCAAAGACCGGAGCGCTGCAAACCTGTCTTTACAAGTGACCATTTTTGGTCATGGTTGCAGGCAGGATGGCTGCTGTTTACCTTACCTGCCGCAGCGATCCCCAAACCTGTTAAAACTGCTAGAGCGGTTGTGGTACCCCCAACCACACACTCTCCGAGAATGAGATAGCTAGAGCTTTTAACCGCTAGCTTTGCGCCCCAGAGCAAGCCTTGTTGCAGCAAATGCTCAATGGTTGGTAGTGTCAGCGCCTGACCTTGGCTCAGACAGTCAGCAGGGGCACCACCTAAATCGATCGCAGGTACAGCAGGCACAGATGGCAAACCCGCATTAAAGAGGTAGAGCGGAATCTGCTGCTCGGCGATAATGGCGCGGGAAATTAGGGCGGGTGATGCGCCAACCGTGAGAGGGGGCAGAGGGCAAGTAGGGTGCGCTCGTGGACCGTGGTACAAAAACTCGGCATCGGCGATCGCGGTGTACTGGCGATCGGCTGGCGTTTTACCCGCTGCTGAAATTCCTGGTAGGAGACCAGTGGCTGTAAAGCCCAAGACACAGGCGAAGATTGGTCGCTGACCTCGGTGCTGTTCTAGCCAGCGTTCTCCCTGCTGCTGCTGAGTGTAAACGCGAATGGGGCAATGTGAAACCGCAGAGGCGCAGAGACGCAGAGATGCGGAGAGTTGGTTAGCCGCCTGCTGTCTGGTTCCTTCTTCTATTTGCTTTCCTGAGCTTTCATCCTTCATCCTTTAGCCTTACTCATAGTCCATCAAAACCTGTACCCACTTTGGCGGTCTGGGAATAGGATTGCCTAAGCGGTCTAGCAGTAGCCAAGCAACTAGGTGAACGACAAAGACGTAAACGATGTTGTTGAGGATGACCATCGCAACGATCGCTGCTTGCACCAGTTCTAGGCGCGGCTGAAACAAAAAACCAAGCTTAATAAACAGCCACTCTAGTAAATCTGTGGTCTGAGTCGTTGCGTAGAGCCAAAGGTCGTCACCTAATAGCAGGGAGACCAGCCAAATGCGAAAGAAAAATCCAAGCGAACCCAAAATGCTGCCAATGCCGATCGCAAGACTCCATTGTGCGCCTCGCCGCCAAAGTACGCCTAGCGCTACACCCATCAAGCCATAAGGCATGACAAAGAGAATGCTACGTGCGGGACCCATCAGTACGCTGAGCAGTAATCCGGAAACTAACGCACCCATCCAGGCAGCGCGACTGCCCCAACGTAAGTAGGTTAGCGCGATCGGAATCGAGAAAAAGAGCCGCAGTAAAGGACCGATCGGGAAGTAATAATTCACCAAAAAGACAAGGCTGGCAGCGCTTGCCAAAAATGCTGTTTCCACCATCATGAGCGGCAGCGTTGGGTCGACTACTCGCGGCACTGCAAGATGGCGCTGACCAAAGGTCGGTTCCTGTAATGGCTGGCGATCGTCCAACTCGCTATCAGGAGGCTCTAATTCAGCGTCTGCTTCGAGCCAAGCTGCCGCCTCTGAAGCAAGCTCACCCTTACCGACCTGAGCTGGATCAGCGGGGTTGATAGCACGATCGGGTGCGTTATCTTCAGCAGAATCAGTCATGCAGTCTTAGAACAGATAGAAGCTTTACTCTAGATCTAAAACCGCGATCGCGTCTAACGGGTTACAAGCAATGACCCAGGAGTCTGGAAGACGATCGCCGCTTAAACGTGCGTTTCTGCCTCACCCCGGACAACTACCAGCGATCAGCTTTTCGCTGACGGCTGACGGCTACAGACCATGCTGTTATTTCTGTACAACTCCTAAGTCTGTACATCTCCTAAGAGAGTGATGCTGTTCCTGTCCGCAGGCTTTGCATTCGTCGATTAAGGCTCGCTAGAACCCGACGCAGACTCTGAGGGTGCAGGATAACCCACAGGTTTGTGCTCAGACAAAGCCCTCCCAGCGACAGCAGCACGAAGGTTGGCATCATGACAACGCCGATGATAAACCAGGTGAGCACGTGCAGCACCATCAAAAGGGCGAAGACGCTTGCCAGCCCAGAAACCTGCCAAACTTGAGACCTCGGACGTTTTAGTCCCACAAGAACGATCGCGCAAAAAGTCGAAAGCACGTTCGCAGGCACCAGTGCGGCACAAATAGCGATGCAGTGATTGTGGGAAAACTCAAGCAGATTGCTGAAATCAAACATTAGCTCACTGAAGTTAGTACGGTGAAGCCAAGCGCCAAACTCAGCCTCACGTTCACTATTTGTAACTCACATAAGAGTGGCGACAGACAAAACGACAGAAAACTCAAGCTTTGTCTAAACAATCACGAATGTAAGTTGCAGTATGTAAACTGACATTCACATCGCTGGCAAATGTCTTGCCGATGTTAAATCAGCCGATCGCTGCCTGTCCCTGCTGATACAGCTCACGAGCATAATCCGTCCAAACGCCCTGTCCCCAATAGCGGAAACAACTGGTTTGCAGCAGTAGATTGGACAGCAGTGCTTTGCGGTAGCGGACTGTACGTGTAAGCGGTTCAGCAGGCGGATCTTGTGTCTGCAACAGCGGATCGAAGGTCTGGTGAAACTGAGCGCTGAGCTGGTTCATGGGCGTGAGGACGTTGTCATAGTCTTTGACCCAACTGCGATCGTTCGTCCACGACGAGCCTTCCATATGAAAGTTGGAGTTTTCTTGCTTGATCGCCGCGATCGCCTCTGCAACGGCTTCTGGGGTTGTGCGTTCGGACGAGACACGCTGCCAGATTTGGTATTGCGCGATCGCCTGACAAGTCGGATAGTTTTCAGGCTTCACTCCCGCTGCTTCAATCAGTTCCAGATACTCTGTCCCATTGATGCCGACGACATCTGACTTACCGCCATTCTGCTCTGCCATTTGATACCAGGCTTGCTTGAATGCAGGTGGAAATTCGTTCATCATCACGCCCCCATTCTCGCCATCGCCGATTTGCGACACGATTGGAGGGATTGAGATACCGTTAAGCGATCGACGCGACAGCGTTTTTGCTTCATAGTAGGGCTGCATCTGCGCCACTAGCTTCGTATCAGAACCCTGTGTCTTGATCAACACGGTGATACTGGCTGTTTCACCATGAGCGTTGCGGGCAACCAATCGATGCGGTAGATGCTTATCCTGTAGCGGTTCGCCCTGCAAGGTTTCAACAGAATGTTCCTGCACGAGCAGCCACCGATAGCCGCATTCGTTCAGCGCTTTAACAAACGCGTAAAGCGTATCGGGTTGGTTGGGCAAGTGCATTTCTGGTGGCGAAAAGCCTTTGACTCGTGCCAGTGCCTCCCAGCCAAAGACGGCAGCAAAATAGTGCTGCCACGCCTGAATGTGCAGCTTGATGTCTGGGATGGGCGTGGAGGGCACGACTGAATGGCTCCACATGGTTCCCAGCCATTCTACATAAGGCTGGTAAGTAGGGTCACACGTGATGCGCTTCAGATTATCCAGCACATCGCCGCGCCCCATTTGCCGCAGTCCCCACAGCAAATTTCCAGAATAATCCAGCATCACACGGGGATTACAGCCATGAGCAACTAACTCTGGAATGAAGTCGCCCATACGGGAGTAGCACCAGGCGAACGTGCCCGCGTTGTGGTTATCGCCCTCACCGGAATGCTCAAACATATACTGTAAATGACCGATCGAAGCACCGTTAACGCCTGCTGGAACAGTAGGTTGGTGCATGTGAAGAGTGATCGCAAACGTTGCCGAAAGATCCTCCAACCGCAAATTGGTCGTCGGCAAAAAAACGGGATGATTCTCACTTGTCACTGAGCGTAACTCTGTTTCCCAGCCTGAAATGTTCGGCAAATCATCGACTAACTCAGGTATCGGTGCAGGGCTAGTTGTAAGTGTGGAGGAAAGCATAGGAATTGAGGTAAATTGACTTGCGATCTCAACTCACACTACACTGCACGTTCAGTTTATCCAAGCCTTTTTGAGCGGTCAGCAGCCAGCGATCAGCTTTCAGGATAGTAGATGCGGTCAGCTTTCAGGATAGTAGATAGGGTTCAATGAGTGCTTGCCAATGGCGATAAGCAATTCCATTGAGATGAATGCCATCTGATGTGTACTTTGGATCTAGCTGATGATGGGCATCAATAAAATGGGAATGTAAATCGATATAGGGGTAAGAAAATTCCTTCGCTAATTGCTGGAGTTGATGGTTGAGTTCCCTAATGCTGCTGTTGGTTGTAAAGCCTAGAAACAGGTTTTGATGAATGGGTAAAACACTCTGGACTAAGACGCTAGTTTGTGGCGATCGCTCACGCATTTGAGTCAAAATTTCTTTATACGTCCGGCTGACTTCAGCAGGCGATCGCTTCAGATTGGACAGATCATTCACGCCAATCATCAAAACGATCGTTTGTGGAGATGCGTGAACGAGCGTATCCAAGCGGCTCAACACGCCGATCGTGGTATCGCTTGAAATACCACGGTTCTTCATGGCGGGATTGTTAAACAGCTCAGACCATTCCCCTTCATCGGTAATGCTGTCTCCCAGAAAAACGATGTCAGATCTGCTGATTGACAGCAGTGCAAATTGACTTTTGCGATGGTGATAATAAGGATGAAGCAGTAACCCCTGATTCCACGCACCAACTCTAATGCCAAGCGTCTTAAGCAGTGGAATCTTGATTGCCAGATAGTTTAAACCACCACGTTTAAAGATGAACCAAACGCTCAACAGAAGGAACAGTAGGTTTAGTAAAACTGAGACTAAAAAAATGATTGAAAGATTCTGGTTCATCGGTACGCCTCTAGATTGAAGCGATCGTAGCAAAGCGCCTAGATGATCACCGCTGCGAGTTAGGTGAGACTAATACTCTTAGCGATCGATAAACCGTTTTCAACCAACACCTTCGTTGCTAACGAACTCTTTTGCTTGACTTTCGGTAGAGGCTTCTAATGCAGCTTTGAGCGTGTGCCACGTAAGAGTCGCGCACTTAATACGCACAGGAAACTGCGACACGCCCTGCATCACATTCAGCTTGCGGAACTCTGTAGGAAACTCGTCCTTGCCTTGCATCATCGTCTGAAAACGCTGCACCATTTGAAGCGCTTCCTCCAGTGTGCGCCCGCGCATTGCCTCAGCCATCAGATCGGCGGATGCCATCGCGATCGCGCACCCTTCGCCCTCAAACTTGACATCTTCAATGCGATCGCCGACTGCGTTTAACTGCACCGTCAGCTCGATCGTGTCTCCGCAAGAGGGATTGTGCCCACGGTGACGGCGATCGATTGGATCAGTCTTACCGCGATGTCTAGGTTTTTTGTAGCGTTCCAGAATGACCTGCTGGTAGAGATCACGCAAATTGCCAAGAGAAGACATGAGTCAAATTTGTTACGTATTGTTCATTCTTCTTCATCCTATCAGGGTCGCCTAAGGTTGAGGTTGATTGAGAGTGGGGAGTAGGGAATGGGGAGTAGAACTTAGACACCATGAAAAATCCTTACCTCTCGCCTCACCCCTCTCACCTCTCTCTCCTCTCGCCTCACCCTTCCCTATCCGCCAACCGCGCTGCACGAGCAACGGCTTCTCCAGCGCGATCGCCCATCAATCGCTGCTGGTCGTAGCCCAGAACCAGTTCCCAGGCTTCGTTGGGGTATCGTTCGACTAAGGGTAGCGCGACCTCATCCAGCATCCAGCGACCGTGAAGCTTATCGACTTTAATGTGCAGCGTCCAGTAGCTCATTGCATCGCTAGACAAGCCGAGTCGTTCAGCGGCAGCGTGATACGGATGAAAGGCAGCCGGGACAGAGATCTCTGTGTAGAGCAAGCCGCCAGCGTAGCGGAGGTAATCGCGTTTACGCTCTGACAGCAGGAAACTGTGATTGATTGTCGCCAAGACTTCCCAAGGCACAGCGTCAAAGTAAGCTTCGGGTGTCGTGTTCATGCCCAACTCAGACAACATTGTCGTGAAGTAGGTGGAGTGTTTGCGCGACAGTTTGCCAGTGCCATATTCCTCGACTAGCAAGCGGGTCATCACGCTTTGAATCTCATTGGCAACACCACCCAACGTGCGGGACAGTTGGCTCGCCTCTACTAAACCATCCAGCGACGCAATCTCCAACATTTTGCAGTAGCCTGCGACGGTCATCTCGTCCTGGAAGTAGCGCCCTGTGGCAGAAAGTTCGGGGTCAAGGTCGGCAGCCGCCCGATCGCGCAGTGCCGCTACAACATCCAGGCTTTGCAGGCTTGTGACATCCAGTTGTGCTAGTTCCCAGGTTTGCCACGCGGCTTCAATGCGATTGCGAACGGTTTGCATGTAAAACGATCGCTCATTCACATAGTTGCTCAGCTCGTCATACCAAAAGAACTTCAGGCGATTAATGCGATACAGCACACGTTGCAAAAACCGATGAGCCGCGCTGGAGTTGTAGGCATCACTGTAAGCAGCGGTCAGTGCGGCAGCGACTGTTTTTTCAAAGGCATCTCGCGTTGAAGCTAACCGTTCGAGGTTCTCGTCCAGATTGTTCGCGTTCAGCAGTGTGACAAAAAGGCGTTCTGCTTCTTGGTAATTTGGTGCATTGAAAGGGGCAAACTGACTCTGCAAAGTTGCCAAGTCTGGCTTGGCTGGCATCACTGGATTACGGCGCATAAATCTTGATGGTTTTAAGTCTTTTAAGGATTGCTTTCCTGATATTGTGCCGCTTTAGCAACGCTGCTTCATCGCCTCAGGTAGTAGATTTGACTCTTTACAACCGCGTCTAGAGAGAGAATGTATTGCCTGATTGTTTAACCGCTCAATTTCTCTAACCTAAGACAGTATGAAATTTCTCTCTGCCACAGTGGAATCGGTTTTGCTTGCAGATAGTCCCGGTACGTTTGTGACCCGTCGAGTCGATCAGGTCACTCTGGATATGGCTGGCATTCCGGGCGATCGCCATTATGGTCTGACTCGCTTGTCAGGCGCACGCGAACCGATGTATCCGCGTGGCACCACCATTCGTAATCGACGGCAAATTAGTGTTGTCTCAGCCGAAGAGTGTGACCAGATTGCCCAGCAGTTGGGCTTAAACGCTGTCTTGCCCGAATGGTTGGGAGCGAATCTGTTGCTTCGAGACTTCCCGCACCTGACGCAGCTACCTACGGGTTCGCGGCTCTTACTGCCTGGTGGAGCAGGTTTGGTTTGCGAAGGGGAGAATGCACCCTGCCGCCATCCAGGAGAAATTATCCAGGCACTGCATCCAGCGCACCCCAATTTGATGAAGCGGTTTGTGCCGATCGCCCAAAAACGGCGTGGCATTATTTGTTCGATCGAGTGTCCGGGAACCATCATGCAGGGCGATCGCCTTCGCCTTTTAATGGAGCCGATCGCGCTCTTGCAGACACAGTTACAGCCACAGATGGTTTGAGAGCAAACGGATTTCTGGGCACGACCCAAACAGACGCACGTAAAGCGGTTTAGATCCCCGACTGCTCTAACGAGATAGTTCTAACGAGATAGTGCGATCGCGCATAGACTCAATCAGAAGTCGGGGATCTTTGCACAAGCACTACCGATGTTCAAACGGTCTGTGCCTAGCAGAAGCCCGGTTTCTAAGTTGATCGATGAATCCAAACTCCAAGTAGGAACGTATAAAGATCGTGCTAAGTGAAAACAACGCACTAGACTAAGCCTCACCGGGCGGACTGAACCCACTCGCGGATAGTTTGAAGTGAGTCGATTGAGTCCGCCCCTTCCTACCGCTTAAGCCATCTTTAGGTCATTAGTCGCAAAAATCCTCTTTTAGACAGGTTTCAACGCCGCCGTAAGAAAAATATAGTGCCCTAGAAACAAACTGAAAAAGGCAGTTTTTCTATGGATGCTGGCGCGTTCTATCTCGGTGGCGATCGCTGCCAGTTTACGGTTTGGGCACCGCTACACGAGCAGGTTACTGTTGCCGTTGTCTCCCCCAGAGGGCGACTGATGCCTATGGAGGCAATTGGTTCTGGCTATTGGCAGTTAACGGCTGACGCGATCGCCCCTGGCACACAATATTTCTATCAGTTAGACGACGATACTGAGCGTCCTGATCCAGCGTCTCAGTTTCAACCAGACGGCGTGCATGGTCCCTCTCAGGTCGTTGATCAGACCGCTTTTAGCTGGCATGACGGTCAATGGACAGGGATACCGTTGGATGAGCTGATCATCTACGAGCTGCACACAGGCACCTTTACGCCTGAAGGGACGTTTGAGGCAATCATCCCCCGCTTGCCTGACCTCAAAGCGCTAGGAGTTAACGCGATCGAACTCATGCCCATTGCCCAATTTCCGGGCAACCGCAACTGGGGTTATGACGGCGTTTATCCCTTTGCAGTCCAAAGCTCTTATGGTGGACCAGAGGGCTTGAAGCATCTTGTTGACGCGTGCCATCAGCATGGGATGGCGATCGCGCTAGATGTCGTTTACAACCACTTTGGTCCAGAAGGCAGCTACTTCAGCGATTACGGTCCTTACTTTACCGAGAAATACAAGGGCATTTGGGGAAGTGCGCTGAACTTTGATGGCGCTCAAAGCTATGCTGTCCGCAATTACTTTTTGCAAAATGCGCTGTACTGGTTCGACACGTACCACTTCGACATGCTGCGTTTGGATGCCACCGATCACATCATTGATCTGAACGCCAAGCACTTCCTACAGGAATTGGCAGAACGGGTTGCTGAGCTGTCTCAGCAGCAAGGACGAAAGTTTTACCTTGTTGCTGAAAATGATGTGAATGACGTGCGGATTCTCCGTGAGCTGAATGAAGGCGGCTATGGGATGGACGCTCAGTGGAATGATGGCTTTCATCACTGTACCCATACGCTACTCACAGGGGAGCAAATTGGCTACTACCAGGATTACGGCAAGTGTGAGCAATTGGCAAAAGCAATGAAGCAGGGGTTCGTCTTCTCATGGGATTATTCGCCGTTCCGCGATCGTTGGCACGGGAGCGATTCCAGCGCCCTGCCTGGTCAGCAGTTTGTGGTGTGCATTCAAAACCATGACCAGATTGGGAACCGGATGCTGGGCGATCGCTTAACCCATCTTGTTTCCTTTGAGTCACTGAAGTTGGGTGCGGCAGTGCTCCTGTTGTCACCAAACGTACCTCTGTTGTTTATGGGCGAAGAGTATGGCGAAGATGCGCCGTTTCTCTATTTTGTGAGCCATACCGACCCAAACTTAGTGGAAGCAGTCAGAGCAGGTAGAAAGCGAGAATTTGCTCACTTCCATTTAGAGGGAGAATATATTGACCCTCAAGCTGAGGAAACCTTTCAGCGATCGCAACTGCGGTGGGAAACACGCAACGAAGGCAAGCACAAAGTTTTGCGTGATCTGTATCAACAGCTCATCCAGCTTCGGCGCACCATTCCAGCCCTTAAGAAACTGGATAAACAGAATCTGAAGGCAACCGCATTGGAAGACGAAAAGTTACTGCTGCTCCATCGTTGGTCTCCTGAAAGCCAAATTTATTGTTTCATGAACTTTAGCCAGTCGGCTGTTAGCTTCAACCCAAAAATGCCTGATGCCAAATGGCAAAAAATTCTTGATTCCGCTGATGAGAAATGGTTGGGATCTAACCCAACGCTGCCATCCACATTAGTGCTTGATCAAACCCTCAAAATACCACCAATCAGTTTTGCCCTTTATCAGGCATAACCTATAAGTAATTGGAGTGACAGTTAGGTGCATTCATTCATGAGTCATGATATATGAGAATTCCGGTTTCTACATATCGCCTTCAATTTCGTAAAGAGTATGATTTTGCCGCAGCAACTGCGATCGTGCCTTACCTTGCAGAGCTAGGTATTTCTGATCTCTATGCCTCTCCCATCTTTAAAGCCAGAGCTGGAAGTAGTCATGGCTACGATGTTGTAGACCCAACACAACTTAACCCTGAACTGGGTACCCACGAAGATTTTGATGCGCTGGTAAGTGCGACTCAGCAGCATCAAATGGGTTGGCTACAAGACATTGTGCCCAACCACATGGCATACGACAGCCAGAATCTGTGGTTGATGGATGTTTTGGAAAACGGCTTTGATTCGGATAGTTTTGACTACTTTGATATTGATTGGAATCACGCATATGAAGATATTCGCGGACGAATACTAGCACCGCTCTTAGGCAATTTATATAGCGATTGTTTAGAGAATGGCGAAATCAAACTTGCGTATGACGAAACAGGTTTGAGTGTCAATTACTTTGGTCTACGCTTACCAGTTCGCATCGAGTCATATGCACGGTTCATTACTTATAACTTAGGGCAGTTAACAAAATCTCTCGGCAGACGACACCCAGACTTTGTAAAACTACTGGGCATCCTTTATCTCCTTAAGAACATACCGACTGAAGCAAAAGGCAGAGAACGGTATGATCAGGTGGCATTTGTAAAGGGCTTACTGTGGGAATTGCACGAACAAAATGAAGCAGTTAGAGAATTATTTGTTGCTAATGTGCAGTCATTCAACGGTGAAGTCGGCAACTCAGAAAGCTTCAATCTTCTCGATAGTTTGCTGAGTGAACAACTTTATCGGCTCTCATTTTGGAAAGTTGGAGCAGAAGAAATCAACTACCGCCGCTTTTTCACAGTGAATGAGTTGATTTCAGTCAAAGTTGAAGAAATTAAAGTCTTTCACAAAACGCATTCGCTCATTACCCAACTAACTGAGGATGGTATTTTTACAGGGTTACGGATTGATCACATTGACGGTCTTTATAATCCAGCCGAATACTTAGAGCGACTTCGTGAAAAAATTGGTGATGTGTATATTACAGTCGAAAAAATTCTAGAGTTAACGGAAGCATTGCCGACCAGTTGGCAAATTCAAGGCACCAGTGGCTACGAATTTCTAAACTATGTCAACGGGCTTTTTTGCAACACAGCAAACGAAGCTGCATTCAATCATTTTTACATTACGTTTACAGGCGTAAGCGCTGATTACGATCGCCTATCAGCCGAAAAGAAATGGCTGATCATTGATAAGAATTTAGCGGGCGATGTTGAAAACCTGGCACAACGTTTGAAGCGTATTGCCGCTCAAACACGATCGGGCGGTGACTTTACTGCGTATGGCTTAAAGCGTGCCTTAAGCGAAGTGTTAGCGCTCTTTCCGATTTACCGCACTTATGTTGCTTCTAATACGGTCAGCGATACCGATCGACGTGTTGTTCAGGAAACAATCGCGCTTGCTAAGCAGCATTTGCCACTGCTTGTAAGAGAGCTGGAGTACCTTGAAACAATCCTGCTGCGAGAAGACAGCGAACACTTAGCGGATGATCAAAAAGCTGAACGTTTGGGTTTTGTCATGCGGATGCAGCAACTGACTGGACCATTGATGGCAAAAGGCATTGAAGACACGCTGCTGTATGTTTACAATCGCTTGCTCTCGCTCAATGAAGTCGGCGGCAATCCGAGCCATTTTGGCATTAGCCCAACACAGTTTCATGAGTTTAATCAACGTAAAGTACAGCAGTGGCTGCACTCGATGAATACAACATCAACACACGATACAAAGCGTGGCGAAGATGCGAGAGCACGCTTAAATGTACTTTCAGAAATTCCTGATGCGTGGGCAGAACAAGTCAAACACTGGGCAGAACTCAACTTTAGTCAAAAAGTGCGTACTGGGGGCAGAACGATTCCTGATCGCAATGACGAATATTTTCTCTATCAAACGTTAGTGGGATCATTGCCATTTGCTGACGCGGAGTTTCCTGAGTTTGTCGATCGGGTCAAAGATTATGTGATCAAAGCGGTTCGGGAAGCGAAAGTTCATACCGCCTGGTTGCGCCCTGATAGTGATTATGAAAGAGGGTTTAGCACTTTTGTTGAAACGTTGTTAGCTACACCTGAAAACGATTTTTTAAGCCAATTTAGACCGTTTCAAGCAACGATTGCAGAGTACGGTATCTTCAACTCACTGTCACAGGTTTTGATCAAAAATGCCGCTCCTGGAGTACCTGACCTCTATCAAGGCGATGAGTTTTGGAACCTGAGTTTTGTCGATCCTGATAACCGTCGTCCGGTTGCTTACGACCAGCGATCGGCTGCTTTAATGCAAATCCAAGCAAACGTGCTGCATGATCCGCTTGCGCTCATTGATGACCTTTTTACTAATAGAACTAATGGCAACATTAAGCTGTTTTTGACTTATCAGCTACTGCAAGCTAGAAAGAACTTTGCAGCGTTGTTTCAGCAGGGTGATTACCAACCGCTAACCGTAGATGGTGTTTTGCAGAATCATATAGTCGCGTTTGCTCGCACCTTTGAGGGGCAGGTTGCGATCGCGATCGCACCTCGCTTTTTGACCAGTTTGATTCAACCCGGTGAGCGTCCTTTAGGAGTAGACGTTTGGCACGATACCCACATCATTGTGCCCTCAAATTTCCCATCAACCTGGACAAACGCAGTGACAAATCAGTCCATCCACACTCAGGGCACGATCGCGGTGAGTGAGGCACTTCAGCATTTTCCTGTGGCTCTGCTCGTTGGCGGTTGAAGAAGTATCCAGTCGGGTCGTCTTGCTTAATCGTCGTCTTGCTTAATCGCGGTTTCTTTGCCAGTTTTGACAACCTAGATGTCCGAGCCGTGTAGATGAGAACTTTAGCTTGTACATCCTTCCTGCCATAACGCATTGCGTACTGTAGCGAAAGAATCAGCACTTCTCTTCGGCTGGGGTAGCGCAAATAGTTCGTATGTACTAACATAATAATGCTATTCATGACTATTGATTGCTTCCTTGACCAACAACTCGTATCATTTGCCTACATTGCCTGCAAGGCTGAGGAAATCCCATGAGCGTTGAGCAGACAACCCAATTAATCCAGCTAATTCTGAATTCACTGCTGATGACGTTAGCGTGTGCGCTGCTGCTGAGCCGCATCAGTCTCCGTCAGAGCGCACTTGAGGAGGGCTTGCAAGCAGCACGCCAGTGCATTGAGCGGTTGGGCTTGGGGAATGAGGGCACTGGGGGCGATCGCTATACTGGTCGCGTATTGCAGGCGAAGAAGCACCTGCGTCAGTTACAACATCGTTACAAAGTGGTGCGTTACAGCGTTTTAGCCAACGCTTACGCGCTCATGTGTGCGATCGTCAGCACCTTGGCGTTGGCGCTGAGAACCTTGATTAACCTGGAATGGCTAGTGCCTATCTCGTTAGGGCTGTTTGTGTTTGGCGTAACGCTACTGCTATTAGGGGTCAGCTTAATGCTCCTTGACCTTCATACCGCCGATCGCGCCTTGTGGGACGAAATCACCACCTTACTGACGGGCAGATCAGACGACAAACTTCGCCTGGACTGGCAGCAGCGGTCTCGCATTGCCGATCGCTTCATGCGCGGGCAGACTGCAAACCTGAGACCCTCTTCTAAAGCACGCGTCTCATAAGCACCGTTCTAGCTACACAAAGGCTGATTTCTGGAAACTATGCCTGTGGTGGAAGTACAGTGATTTGCTGGGTGGCGCGATCGCGCACAATCCAAACAGTGTTACTATCTTGCTCCACAGTCGCCTCGGTGACGTTAAAGTACACCTTGCCACCTTCTCGTGTTTCAATCGCAAAATCAGCGTTTTGAGCATAAATGACCTTGAAGCCGCGATCGCGCAAACAGTACATCACCCAGCCTTTGAGCGACTGCTGCTCTGGCTTAAACGGAATCGGTGGTTGCTTCAGTAACGCTTCAATGACAGCAATTAATGGCATGGTCTGTCGCTCTGAAAGGAGCAGCTAGCCCCCGTTGTCAGTTTTAAAATTGGTGTTGGGCATGACTGAGTGTTGGGCATAACTAAGAGGTACTCTTCACTCAACAATCTCTTGGTGCATGACCTATTGTCTTAAAGTAGCCGACATGCCAGCCAGCGAACGCCCGCGAGAGCGCTTGGTTGCCTATGGAGCCAAGCATCTGGCTACGGCTGAACTGTTGGCTATTCTTCTCGCTACGGGGCAGGGACCCGGCAAACTCTCTGCGGTTGGGCTAGGACAATACATCCTGCAATTTGTGGGTAAACATCAGCATGACCCGCTTTCCGCCCTGCGAGAGGTCAGTATCCCAGAGTTAACCGCCATCTCAGGAGTTGGTGAAGCGAAGGCAGCTACCATTTTAGCAGCGATCGAGCTTGGCAAGCGCGTCTTTCAGTCTCGTCCCCCTGAACATACGATCGTGGATGACCCAGCGATCGCTGCCGCTGCCCTCAGCCAAGACCTCATGTGGCAGCCCCAAGAACGCTTCGCCATCTTGATGCTAGATGTCAAACATCGGTTGCTGGGAACACAGGTCATTACGATCGGCACCGCTACCGAAACCCTCGCCCATCCTCGTGACATCTTCCGCGCTGTCCTCAAACACGGCGCGACTCGAGTGATCGTAGACGCTACCTGTAAACAGCGAGTACAATGGTATGGAGCGGTTTTGCCGTATAAAACAATCGCCTGAAGGGTTGCAACCCAACAAGCGATCTGTCCATCAACCTTTTAGAGGAAGGCTATGGTTGATTCAAGCTTAGACGATTTTGCGGATTGGGCACCAGCAGAAGATCGCCCCAAAAGAACTAGTCACAGACAAAAAGCTTTAGAGCGCGATCGGCATATGTGCCAGTGTTGCTATGAAGACAGCGCTGATAGTAGGCTGGAAGTGCATCATATTCAGCCTCTTTGCCTTGGTGGTCAGGATGATTTGGATAACTTGATTACGTTGTGCTCTTGGTGCCACAAGGAGTCGCCCAATAGTGCTGCTGAGTTTGAGGATTATCGGCAAAAAGGCGGCGTGCGAGGTCGGGCGATTTTGCTACAGCTTTTTGATAAATGTGACGTGTCAGAAACAAAGCAAGACGTTCTTGATTGGTACGACAACATTATGGGTGGACGACTAGCGAGAGCAAATGAAGCCTATGAAGAAATGGCAAGACTTAAAGAGTTAAAACGTAAAAATAAGCGATCGCGGACATGACAACCATAAGGGCTGTAGACGAGTCGAATTTCTCAAACGATTATGCTTATTTTGTAGAGCAGATGCAGGTACGATCGCTCATCTGTTTGATTGATTTCAACCAACTCAGAGACGGCTCTTTGATTGCTCGTGATGTCGCGCACACTTTGTACGCCCCAAATAATTATCAGGTTTCAGCGAGAGGTATCGGCTACATATGGGCTGAAACCGAGGCTGAATTTATTGATTGCTGTGAGCGGTACAACGTCAAATTTGTGCCCTGAAGCGATCGGCTGTTGCCAAGTCGCGGCATTCTAGAGTGTTGGCAACAGCCGCACCTTCCTGGCAGGCACCCCAGCATAGAGCCACCCATCCTCACAATCGCGGTTGACCACAGCCCCGGCACCAATCACGCATCCAAGCCCGATCTCTACCCCTGGCAACACCGTCACTCCAGATCCTAGCCACGAGCCAGCGCCGATACTGATGGGTTTGCGTACACAGCCATACCCAGCGCGTTCATGGGCAGAACCGATCGCATGGGTACCAGTGAGCAAACGGCAATGATCGCCGATGTCTACGCGATCGCCCACCGTAATGCTTGCCCCGTTGTCAAAGTAAACGGCGTGGTTGATATAGACTTCGCTGCCTAGAGTGACAGCGCTCAGGTCCAGATGAGTAAAGAAACAGAGTGAGGCGATCGATACTTTATCGCCAGCACCTAACCCGAAAAGACGGTAAATGTTCAGGCGATCGACGTTATTAATACGGTCTGCTGATGCCAATTCGTTCAGCACTTGCCGCTGTTGGTCGCCTTGGAGCGTGGGAAGGATCAAGCGGTTCATTGGGCAAGCCGATCGCACACTGCCTTAGCCCTACGCTCAGCCAGCGCGATCGCCCAGCTTGCAGGCATCCACCAGGGCATTGTGTTAAGCGCTTGCACCATAGCGTATTTGAGTAGAGTCTCGCGGCTTTCAAGCCAAGTTAGTTCAGGCATGGTTTAAGCGATCAACCCCTTGCCGATATAAATTAACGCCTGCTCCGTGCGTTTGTTATAGGGTGCACCAATCTGAAGTTCCACTAAAGCCTTACAAAAGCCAGTGGGCAGCCCAGTCACATCGTCCGCGCGATCGTCTGGATATTTCAGCAATTCTTTGAGCATGGCGCTACCAAGGTTGGCAGGGTCTTGCAGCAGCGTAGTGGTGTTGCTAAAACTGACCGTCCATTTGCCGATCGTAGGGTTGCCAGGAGTCAGCGTAGCTGTAGTAGCAGGAACCAGTAGGGCGGTTTGTCCGATCGCCTTTACGCCCACTTTAATCACGGTGGTTGGCTGCGCTGTGGCGACGACTTCTCCATTGATCACCAAGTCAAAGGCGTAGACTGCCGGGTCATTCCCGATCGTCAAATCTGGTTTAAGGGCAAGCTGTGTGATTGGCATTGAAGACGACCTCAACGGTAGGGCGATCGGTAAAGGTAAGGTCGCTCAGCACTGAGAACCATGCGAGTGTTGCTGAAGGACTGATAAAAGTGAAGGTGACAATAGATGCTGGTGCCGGGGTGAATGTGAGGCAAGTAATCAGGATTAGGACGAGCAGTGTTGCTGGGTCGATGCCCAACGGGAAGCCCGGATTTGTGCTGTCTGGGTTCACGCCTGAAGGGAACAACACTATTGCGGTACCCTCTCGTAAGTTTGCGTACTGGCAGGATTACCATCTTTGTCTAGCAGGTTTTGCACTGCAATCGGTGTAGTGCCATCATCAGCGTACAGTGTGCCTGTATTGGCATCCTCATCGATTTTGTAACGGTTGGTGACTCCCTGTCTTGCAATCTGGGCGTTAGTGTCGATCGCTACCAGTTTGCTATTCGCGTCCATCTCTTCTCTGATTTCTGTGGCGGTGGGGAGTGCTTCAAATTCGCTCGTCAGTTGTGTTTCAACGGCTGTAGCGATCGCTGTTCTTTCGCCACCTGTTAGCGAGTAGCCCGTTTTTGTCGTGGGGATAGCTGCGATCGACGCATCCAGGAAATTCAAGCGGCTATCACCAACCAGCAATGGAGTGTTGGGGATACCGTTCACGCTCGACAAGATGCTGCTTAGCGTAGACGTGTAAACAACAGTGGGGATATTGCCGATCGCGCTCAAAATAACACTATTCGCGGGTGCGGTATATTGAGAGGTTTTGAACAGTACTGTAGAGTCTTCTATCTGCGTTAGCGTTGGACGCGCTGACACTGACGCATCAAGGTTAGTTAGGTTGTCTAGGTATCCCGACCTTGCCACCGAGAGGCGACTGAGTAGCGTTGTAGTACCTGCTGTATCGCCACCGCTGTAGGTCGATAGCCCTGATTGAATCTCAGTGACAGCACTTGTAGCTAAAGCATCAGCATCAATAGCGTCAGTGGCGATGCCTGCTGCGGTAATCCAATTGTTTGGAATGGCAGGCAAATTGTTAATTTGAGCATCAACTTTACCATCTGTGAAAGACAATTGATTTGTTCTTTCTTGAATCGCTGTGACGATTAAGTTGCTACCTGCTGCTAAACCGACAATACCGTCTAAATAATCGACAATGTATTTGCCGATAGTACCATCAGCAGTGAAACTAGATACCAGGGCGTTCCAGATGGCTTGTATTCCAGCACTAGAAAGATTGAAGCCGGTACGATTGATTGGATTGGAATCAACTTGATTTGTGACTGTATAGGTTAACGGATTAACTTTGTCCTTGATAGTTGTAATATCCTCGCTATAATCTGTTAACGGAATTTGATCGATATTTGTATTGATTCCTGTTAGCTGTGTGTCCAAGTTTGCAGTAGCAAGCCCAATTACGCCTTTTGTGTTGACTAAAGCGCCTGTACTGAATACGCCTGAATCTGATAGCGTAGCGCTGAGAGCCGTTAACTGAGCTGACTGCTCAGTTGTTAAAGCGCCACTACCACTCACTGTTACACTCGCTGCTACTGCTTCGGTTTGAAAGCGAATCGTTCTACCACTAGCACCAGTAAAATCGAAAATAGTAAATAGTGGTGCTGTCGAACCTTCATGAACAATCACAAAGTCGGTCAGCGTTGGATCTGATGTGTTTGTTGTTTTGGGTTTAATGCGTACTGGGTTTGGTGTTCCTGCAACAGCATCATATGGGAAAATTAAATATTGTCTTGCAGTACCAGATCCAGTAGAAACGATTTGTGGATAGGGAGGAGTACTAAAAAAGACAGCTTCAGGAGTTGCTAGGTAATCCTCGATTGTATGGAAAACATCAGCCAATGACAGATTAGCCGTGCCACTACCAATCATCACCTCAAACGTGCTTGTATTGAAACTAATATCACTTGAGCGGCTAACACCAGCATCGTAGAGTGACCTGAAGTTAGTTAGGTTAAATGTGTAGCTAGGCACGTTACCAGCTAGCGTTACCGTTTCTCTGAGATAGCCTCTAGCATCGCAAGCGATAAAATAACTACGTGCTGGATTAACAGGGATTGTTGCAGTGCCCCCTGTGATCGTGGGGAACGTCTGAGCCATTGTCGTTAGATCAATGACACCTAAAATAGCATTAGCACCTGTTGGAATACCTGAGATAGTGATTGTTGTCACAGGCGTTTGTAGCGTTACGTCAGTACCCGCTGCGATGCCAGTTAATGTTTTAACCGTGACCAAACGAGTGCCAGTACCGGAACGATTGATTGTAGCGCCTGCCGCTAGCTCCCAAGTTGAGATGTCGGTGTCAGCCGCTACCGTGATTGTGGCTGTCGCTCCAACTGTTGCTGCAATTGGTCGATAGTCTCCGCCCGCTTGAAGCGCTACTGTGCCGCTATCCGTTTGAAATGTGGTTGTGAGACTGGAGGGAGAAAGTAGCGTGATTGTGCCGTTTGATTTGAAGCCATCTGAAAATTTAGCGGTAGAAGCATTGAGAACGCCACCAGAGGCGATTGTCAAATTAGTGTTCCCAAAATCAGCTAACTGCCCACTGCGAAAAGGTGCTGTGATGCTGTCTGTGTTACGCCAGTACAATTTGCGTGAATCGTAAACTTGAGCTAGAGACAGGCTGCCAGAAAGAGTTATTAAGGCGGAAGCGTTTGTAATTCCCGTATAAGCTCCAACTGTTGTGGTGTTGGTTTGCGTGATACCTGCATCAACAGCAAGTTTGATCGTAGAAGGTAATGTTGTCGATCCAATTTGAGAATCAATAGTAAGTGTTTCTGCTTCCTCTTGATGCAAATAGCTGCGAATTTGCCGCGTGTAACTAGAGGTAGAAACGGTTGGAATCGGAGTTGGGAAGAAGCTGAGGTAATCCCCTCCACCTGTATAATAACCACTACCGAGATTAGTGCGCTCGGAGACAAGACGAAATCGACCTACAGAGCCATCTGGGGCACTCGTATTGTTCAGGTTGGAATAGCCTGTATACACTACAAAAGCGTTGTTGACATTGCCACCGCCGTCTGTAATTTTAAGGTCATGCGTATAAATTTTTGTGGCTTCAACGGTTGCAGCGTTGACCCAATAAATCAAACCTTTTGTGAGGTCTACTAGCGGGGAGTTAACAACTTTTATACCCGAATTTTTGGCACTAAAGTAATCGTAAGTAGAGTCAATAATTGCGGCTGTAATATCAAGTGCGCTAAAAGCAACAATCCCTGTATACGGCTGATAGATGCGGTTTACACCGCTTAGCGTGGCAGTAGTGACAAACTCTGTAGCAGCATAAATTATGGTTGAATCTGCCATTGTGCCAGAGGGTTGCAAGTAGGCAAACGTTCCTTTTGCGTCGGCTGCACCTGTCAAGATTGCCGGATCAACACTTTCAATTGTCGTATTTATAATCCTCGATACAAATAGGTCTAAGCGTTTTATACCTGCTGCTACTAAATCAGGACGCGCTCTAATTTGCGTGGCGTAAAGGTTAATTTTTGCCCCAGTTGAGCTACGGCTGGAAGTGTCGTAGCTCAACGCCGCGTAAAGCACCCCGTTGTTGGCACTGTTATAAAAAAGACGAGAAATTGTTAGTTGACAACCGTTTTTATAGACTATGTTGCTGCCAACTGTGACAGACTCCCCAAAATTCACTGTACCACTGCCTGTCGCTCGAATGCATCCTGGCTGAGAAGTTGAAACACCTAACAATTCAAGGTTGATACCCAGGATATTGAGTGTGGCTGTAGAGCCGACCGTGATCGTTCCTTTCCAACGGTAGTAGGTTACTCCATTGGTATCGGTATTGCTAGTTAGATTCGTGCTTCCAAGTGCGACAACATCAGCCCATGTATAAGTACCCGCGTCACCTGTTAGTGTCTCAATATCAAAGCCATTAGCAGCAAGTTGTAGCGCCATCGCCTAAAACCTCCAGTCAACTGTGCAGAGCACAACCACAGCCCGATCGCCCTTGCCTTTGCTCTTACTTTTCATCAGTGTGGTCATGGTTAGGTGAGGAAGGCGGAGACAGGGAGGCGCGATCGGGTTTCAAATTAAGTGCCTCTAGGTCGGTATTTCTTAAAAGGCAGCAGTAATGATTTAGGGATTTGAGCGATTACTGGCACTGTTGCGGTCGGTGCCATCTTTACAGCCACTTCCTGATCAACGTCTACAGATTCAAAGCCAAAGAATCGAGCACTTTGCTGGTAAGTTAGCAATTGCCCAAATAGAGCTTTAATCTGCTGCACATCATAAGAGTCGGTTGTGAAGTCATAGCCCGCCGTATAGACTGCTGTCACTTCGGTAGCAGGCGATGCACCACGCCGACCCCAAGAATCCAACCATTCAGCGTTCAGGTTGATTTGTCCAGTCGATCGATCCAGGATGTAGTTATTGCCTGTCATTGACTGCCAAGCGCTTGTTCCTACCGGGCGATAGTGGTGGTTAAGATAGTTGCCAGAGCGGTATTGCAAGGCTATGACTGGGCTGACAGCGATCGGCAAATAAGACAGTCTGACTGTTTGTAGGTTGCGATTGACTTCTAAGATCTCTTCAAACTGAGTGAGCGCCAATGGACGATTAGCGCCTTCTGTTCCTTCAACTAATGCTTGTAAGAACGAGATCGCACCTGTCAAAGCATCATCAGTCAAAGTCACAGAAGGCGCGTAAATATCCTTGTCGTCTTCAGTGAAGATTGCGGTCATCGCTATTCGCTGATGAAATACTTGAAGAAGAAGTTAATCTTGCCAGCAGTCAAAGCTGCCACTGCAACAGTGAGCGTCAACTGTCGATCTGCGGTTAATTTCAGAGCAGCCGCAGCCGTGCCAACAGGAACAACCGCAACAATGCCTGTGTAAGAGGCGATCGCCGTAGCTGCTTTAATGTCGGTAGTTGTATTGAAGCCAGCTGCGATCGTGGCAGAGCCTGATGACGTTGGAGCAGTGACAACATCCATAAAACCGTCAAAGATGACAGCTTTATTTGGCAGCAGCAGCGGGATGGCGATAGCACCGATCGCGCCACCGTGGACAGCAAAATCGTATTGCACTTTGACCAAGCCACCTAGGTCGTCTTGATGCAGTCGGGTGGCTTTAACAGGGATAGAAACAGCCATTTAGCTTACCTTTCGGTTACGTGGGCAATCAGCATTAAAGACAGGGCAGAAAACCCCGTTATTGTCGGAGCGTAGCTTTTCATTGCAGGCAGGGCAAACGTTGCCACGCAGCGCAAAACTCAGCGCGAGAGGCGCAATTAATACATCCTCTCCAAGTTCTGTGACAGCACCTGGCATCACTGCCGGATCGTCTTCAGAATTTTCGGCAGGTAATTGTGATTCGATCGCCGCTGCGTCAGGGTTGGTCGCTTCAGCTTCTGCGATCGTTTCGGCAAGCTCATCCCAACTCACAGAGTCAGGTTTAACTAAGCCAAGCGCGTCAGCCATTTGCTTTTGGCGCTTCCAATGCAGCGATCTGATTTCATTGGCGCGGGCAGTTAGATCAGGCATGGTGAATATTCCTCAGTGCTGATCTATTGCTTGATTGTCGTGTTGCGCGATTCAATCACACGTAATTGCTGGGGCACGAGCGACGTATCACCTGCGCCGTCAACATCGATGCCGATACACCCCGATGAGTGTTCTAGCCACGTAAAACTATGTATACGATCGAAGTTAGTCAAGCTGTCCTGACGAATTTCTACTGGCATCCCTACGCCTTTAGCGATCGTGTTCACCCCTGCAAAGTAATTTTTGCGGGTTTCGGTGCCAGCTGTCACGCCGATCGTCTCTGTTTGCAAACCACGACCAGAAACATTCCCCCAGTTGTTTGAAGTAAACAGGTGGAAGCCGCCGTAGTTGCCAACATAGCCGTTGATCTTGCCTGTGTCATTCAAGACGCCAGGATTAAGGATGTTGGTCAGATCGCTTAATTCTTCAGGCGTGGAGGCTTGCCAGACGGTTTGGAAAGACTTTTTAAGCTGAGTGACAGAGCGAGAATTGAGCCAGCCGATATAGCAACCATCGGTCAGAGTAGGAATCTGCAAATCTTGCATGTAGCCAAACATTGACAGCAGGTAATCTTCAGTCATCGTGCCATCTTTAGTGGCAACAACATCCGATGCTAGCGTTGTGACCTCGCCACCATTGTTGTAGACGACTCGGCTGGTATCGTCCCACGCTTCAATCACGCTTTGATCTTCCCAAGCGTAAAAATCGTGCATCAGGTTGCGATTCACGATGTCGAGCAGGTTGATCATTGAATAGGCTTCGACAAACGTAGGTATACCGATCGGCGCTGCGGTCGAATCCTTGCCTAAACCCCATTCCTTGATCGTGACAGGCACAATCCCTGTTTGTACAGGCTGACGGGCTGCATCGATTGGGTAGTAAACGCCGCCGCCAGACAGTAGACGATCGCTAGCTTGCTGTGGTCCGGTGATGTAAGCAGCGCGAGGGATGTCAATTGTGCTACCCATACGAGCGGCAAAATCGAATTGATAATCAATGAATTGCCAGAACACGTAGGCAGGGCGGTTATTGGAACGCATCATGCTTGATAACGTTTCCAGGAAACCGCCGGGGATGTTGTTGATGATGGTCGCCGAATCAGTAGTAATTTGGTTGGAACCTCGGAACAAGCCAATGCCCTTACCCCAGGATTCCATATCCTTGATCATCTGCTTCTTGTTGTCGCGGGTGTAAGCGTCAAGCTCACGCCAGTCGTAAGAAACCATTTGCCCAGCGCGTTGCGAGTTGCGAACGACTTTAGGCAATGACTGAGCCAGTTCTAGAAACTCTTTAACCGAACCGATCGGCACGTCCGACTTGGTAGAAGTGAGACGGTTTACCATCGGCATCCCTGCCTCTTTGCTGGTCACGGGTGTTTGTTCTCCAGAGAGTTTGTCAAGGTTGAAAGCTTTCACTAGGTTCAGGCGTGACGCTTCAGATGCTTCAGCCTTGTCTCTGGCTTCCTGTTCAGCGGCTTTGGCAGCGTCAATTTGTGTTTGCGATTGTTCTTTGATTGACGCGATCGCGCTATCAGTTTCCGTTTTGTGCTGTGCGATCGCAGCTTGCACGGCACTGCTAACAACATCAGCCAATTGATCAGCCGTAATAGAAGCGGTCACAGCTACAGATTCAGCAGCTACTTCTGTAACTGGCTCAACTTTAGGCGCTACGGGTTCAGGCTCTTCGGTTGGCTCTTTTTCTGGTTCAGGTGTCACCGCGACAGTTGCCGCTGTAGAATCTTTGGTGAAGCCTTTACCACTGTTGGCAGACTTGGAGGCGATTGAAGCTTTAGCAGCAGCCACAATGCGATCCGTCTCGCTCATGGCTGCATCCTGGTTCAGTTCGTCTTTTACGAACACAGATTGTTTACGGGTACGCATTGGGCAGCAGTTTTCAGAAACTTTAATTACATGCTGCCCTCTATCTCTGCGGGTATAATTGGTTGTAACCAGTATTTGGCTAAGTTAGCGGGATTGAGACTAAAAAGTGTTGCACGATCCTGATAGAATCCTTGCTCGTAATATCAGAATCAGAAGATTGTCTTTAGAACTTTCTCAAGCAAAGCTTGGATCTGTACTGGGTCGATCGCAGCGATGGGTTAGCAGTATTGAGCGTGGACGCACTCTGCCTGCCACCTGTTTATTTCCGATCGCCCATGCCTTGAAGATTGATGCCCGACTGTTAGTAGAAAAACCGTTACCAGATTTGGAGGGATGATGACTAGATATAGAGAATTAACATTAAGCGAGAGTGTGGGTGGTCAGGCAATACGAGAAATGCGTCAGCGGTTAGGGATGGCGCAAGAGCATCTTGCTAAAGATATTGATATAGATCTTTCGCAATTAGAAATAATTGAATCTGGCAATCTTCATCCAAACCGCAGAATGATTAATGCAATCAACAGCGCCTTCGTAGAGCGAGCTTACTTCATCAATTACTAACGAATCACCTGAAGCCCGATCGCCTGCCCTGCTTCTTCCTCTACTGGATCACCTGCTTCTTCAGGTTCTGTCAGCACTTCAGCGCCGGGTAAATTGCCACTGACGCATAGGGTCAGCTCTACAGCGGTGTGGAAACCAGCACGAATGTAATAAGGTGCCCAATCAATCCCTTCCTCATCGCCCAAAAAGAATAGCAGCATGGGGTGGGGTGGCATGTGCCCGTCACATTCATCAGTGAAGAACTCCCCATCGCACAAGGGGCAAATCATCGTGCTGTCAGTGATGCCACCTGTACTTACATCTTTTGCCATGCCGTAGCCGATTGCATTGACCGCTGGACTATCAGCAGGGAACGCAGCATAGGTCAGCAAGAATTGAAAGCCGTGGTTAGCGACGATGCTTCGGTTGATGTCAAAATAATCAGCCGCATTCAGAATGTTAACGGGTGCGTCTGGTGTCTGGATGGCATAGGCAGAGTATACAAACCCGACATTTTGCTGCACGTCCTCCCACGAGTGGTTAAGGTTCATGGGCTTGCCGGGGAAGAATGCCGCCATGCTTTCAATCGATTGGTCATCCCACACGCCATTACTGAAGCTCATCAGGTTGTGGGATGCCAGCATGGGCACCGATACCATCTGATCGGCTGTGTAGGGCTTCATGCCTTTGGGTCTGAATTTGTTCATCTGGTCTAGTTGCCAGGGTTCAGGTTGCCCCATGCCAGGGACGGACGCGATCGCGCTATCAAACGATGGGAATTGCAGCATTGTTCTAACTCTTACTTAAAGCCATCATACTCAGCGGTCTAGAGATTGCAGCACCTGTCCATCCCCACGATCGCGCTAACAAACTATCCTGACCACTATCGCCTTTGTCGAACTGCTTGCTACAGCGGCACATCGATCGGCAACTCGACTTGTCGCCAGGATTCGGTAGTGAGCCAATGTCTACCCACCCTTGAGCGGCGTACCCAACGCAGTCATCACACGATTCTCTAGAGTCTCTAATGCGCCGTTCTCTGATGAAGCCGTCTGCTTTATGTGCTTCTAACCTTCCTAGCTCAAAACTGCCGTGTAGGGCATCCAGGTACATAGAGACGCGGTTTTGTATTTGCAACTCACTCAGGTAGCCTGCCAAAATATCTTTGCTGAAGCCCCTGAGATAGCCGTATTCTTTCTTCAGTTCGGCACCAATCAGCCCATACGATCGCTCTTTTGCCGTTTCTAACCGTGCTTGACCACCTCTGCCTAAAGTGAAAGCGTTGATGTGGGCAGACTTCAATTCAAGCGCGATCGCCTTCTCCCATTCACCTACTCGCAGATTTCCCGCTAACAGATCAGAGGTGAGCGATCGCGCCTTCTCTTTTGACTGGTCAATGTAGGACTCAGTGAGAGCGGTTATAGCCTTACTGCTGATGTACTGCCCCTTGCCCGCACCACTGGTGGCACGGTAACGACCGGATGAGGCATCGTAGGCAAACTCACGACTCGCCATCAGTCGCCTCTTCTACTTCAAAGAAGGTTTTGACACTGTTGAAAACCTCTTCATCATCTTCAGGTGGGGACATCCAGCCCGCCGCCATCATTTCTGAAAACTGTTCCCAGAGCGATCGCGCTTCGTAGGCACTGATGCTGTAGCCTCGTTCCTGAAAGATTCGCACAATCCGATCGCGGTCTGCACCGTAATGAAAATCACGATCGCTGCTGTTCAAAAGCTTAATTCGTTTCTGCATCGTCAGTCGCCTCTAGAATCAACTTGAACTCTGCATCAGGTGGGTTAGCTTTCCACTGGTCGATTGCGTTACTCACTGCTGCATCGTCAATTTCAGCGATCGCCTCTAATTCTTTCATAGGTGGCAGAGTCTCAGATGGTGGCTTGAATGCATCGTCTTTAGCGATGATGTCCATTGGTTAAGCATCTTTAGGTTTTACTGATATATCCCAAATCGTATATCTAGGAATGGTTGGATCAAAGAAACCTTCAGGCTTCCACTCAAAATGAGAGATGTACTCATAGCCGTCAATAGTCTTTGTATGTACTACTACCTGCCGCTCTGTAGGTTTCATTAATGGTGCCTCCCATTGGTGCTAAAAATTGGTACTCGCGTTGAATCTAAATCAGTAATCCCCGGTTCATCCAACTCACCGGGATCACCCTCGCTACTTGCCCCTTGACCCGGTGCCATCGCATTAGTAATGATTTTGGGGAATACCAGCTTCAGCTTATTCAACCACAGCCCAGTATTAATCCCCTTCAGATATAGCTCAGTGTGCAAGACTTGCATCACGCCTTCAGTCAAACACATTCTGATCTCGTTCACATGACGGGCATTTTCCAATGCAGGCTGTCCTGCAATCTCTTGAGCACCGATCGCGGGCAATCCCAACAAATAGGGAGGGACACGCGATCGCATCACAATGCGACTACGCCACTGCAAGACATTAGCCGCTAAAGCCTCAATGTCTGGGTTTATGTTGCTTAGCTTTTTAATGTCTTGCCCCGGCATCAAATAATAGTCAGTAATGATGCCGTCCGCTTGTCGCTGCTCTAACCGTTGTTGATAATCCTGCAACTGTTCGCGGGTCGTACCCTCCTGCATTGCGTGTAGATTTGGGTTATAGCCTACCGTGTCAGCCGCGATCGCCAGTGCATCTGTTGCCCGCTTCAGCCGTGCCCAGTCCTGCGGCGATTCATGGAACAGCGATCGACCGTATAGGTTCTTGCGACGATAGCGCCAATGTACTACCTTCCCTGGTACAAAGACTTTCGCTGGTTCCTCTTCATAGAGTCTGCGTCGTTGCTGAAAGCCTAATAACTCGCCTTGTGCTTCTACCCTGAACATTTCCCACGTGGGCAGAAACATTAGAGAATTGACTTGATTCTTAGAAAGGTCGATCGCCAACTCAGCGAACGCATCACCCCAGTTCAGCATCCGCTCTAACACCACTTGAGAAGTAGAGTGCGGGAATAGGCGCTCTAGAGTATTGAGGCAAACGGTATAGACTTGCTTGTCGATCGCGCTGCCATCATTCAATTCGGTGGCAATGGTAAACCCCTGGTCGTCCCCATCTTCAGAGGACAATGCTGCCCCTTTGAGAATGTCAGTAGCTGCTGCAACTTCAGGGCACCATTCCGCCATCTCGATTAACTCGACAGCGCGATCGTAATCCCTGATCGGATACTCGCCAATCTCTAAATCGTAGTTACGTGCCCGTGTTGATGTCTGATCTGAACCGTAAAATTGCTGGAAGGCGACTGGGCGCTGACTGCCACCAAAGATTGAGCGGACAAAACCTGTGATCGTCTGCCAAAGGTTTTCTAAACGCCGATTTCTGCCAGGTGTAGGGATGGGCGATCGCATAACTCACAATCAATCTTTCTTCTATGATGCCCTACACATGCTAAGTTGCCGTTTTTGTGCTAACGCCTGCCAGTGAAGCGACTAGAGGCAGAGTGCGATCGTACTGATGCCGCGAAGGTGGTTTCTGATGCTGCCGAGATCGGCATAAATTTACAGATGAAGTAGCCTGCGCTGTCCGGTAAGTGGTCAAAACCCTGTGATTTGTCAGGCTCCCCATTTTTCCAACCCTGCTTTTCTAGCGCTTCTACGTAAGGCGTACACTCGCTGGCGTTTACCAGATAACAGCGATCTCCTAATGGATTGCAAAAAGCTGTATTCATTGCGTTGATGCGATCTTTGACAGCGGGGTTTGAACCATCAACTATTACCGTGAAGCCAGCCTGCCGCAGCAATGCCACGTCTGAAGTTGATGCATTAGTAGATTTACGGCTTTGCCCTGATGCGTCAGGGTAAACAGAAATTAAAGAGGTGTGGTTAGGGTAGCGGTTTTTGATTGCTGCAATTATGGCAGGTGTATCTGCAATGCCTGACAACACACTGACCGCTCTTGGTATCCCATTCCTGACAACATGCACCACAGCATTCATGTTAGTGACGTTAAAGTCCATGCCAATATGTAAGCGATCACCAAGTTGCACCGTATCTGTGCAGTTGTTTAAGGCGCGATCGAATTTGGGGTAAACAGGATCGCCGTTTTGCCGTTTTTTAGGTATGCAGCCTAGCTCCTCGTCTGCGGCATCACCGTAGTCTTTGTATAGCTGCGATCGCCATGCAAATTCAGCTTCTGGTGTCCATACCTGATTTTGAGTCAAGCAGATACGCTGGTAAAAACCTTCAGACAAGGCATCATCTAACGAAACACGATGATAACCATAATCGAGATCGCCTGCTTTGACTGCTTTAATCAATTGGTTGAAAGGATTATCCTCTCCATCATGAGTGCTCCAGATACCGACAGACCCGCCCCACATCACAACCGCTAAAGCTGCTTTGATCAATTCTTTTAAATCTTCGTGGAAAGCAGCTTCATCGATACGTAAACGTCCTTTTTTTGATCTCAGGTTAGCTGGTCTAGACGACAAGGCGGAAACTTTGTAGCCACTCAGAAAGTGAATTGTGTAAGTAAAAATACTTCTTCCGTTTTCTTCGATGACTGACTCTTCAAAATCACTAACGCTTAATTGATAAGCTTTAGCCCAATACGCTACATCCTTGATGTACTGTTGAGCCATTTCAATATTGTAGCCAATGTAGTAAGTGTCTTGTCCGCCTGCTTGCGCTGCTTCCAAAGCTGAGTCTGCTGCATCTGCCCAACTAAACCCGATCCGCCGCGATTTCTCCGCTATCTTGATGGGACTATTGTCTGAGATCCACCGTTGTTGGTAAGGCAGTAGCATCGGTGGGCTGGATGCCCAAAAGGTGTGCTCTAATCGCTGCTGCTGTTTCTTCAGAGAGTCCAGGTCTAACCCGTCGATTGTCGCGATCGGGGATGACTCCTGCAAATACTTCTGTAATCCCTTCTCTAGCGTTGCCCACTTCATCGCTTACAGCCTGCACTAACCAGCGTGGTAAAACTCCTGCTTCAGAAAGGGTGCTAACCGCTTCTAGAATGTCTAACGGCTTGCCTAAAACTCGTTCGATCGCCCATTTAGGAACTCCTACTGGCACCCTTTGCGTGATCTCTTTTTCGTAAGGCTCACCAGTGCGTGCATTGATGCCCGTTTCTTTCGTGTATGTGACACGTTCCATCCGACCAAACAGATAGTCGGCAAACGCCTTTCTAGCTTGCCTTACCAACGTTCCTGGACACGTGTCACGGTATTCATCCTTAGCCCTAGATACCGACTCGGAAAACTCGGAATATCGCTTTACCCAGTCATAAAAAGTATCTTCGCTGATCTTACCCGCTTGCCAACCTGCACGGTCTGCCCCAGTCTGAGCGATCGCGTCGATGATGGTTTGCACTCGGTCTGGAGTGTATTTAGACTTTGCCACTAAAAAGGAACCTATCTATCCCAATACACAAATTGTAATCGCAGTCAAGAGTCGCGGCTAAAATAGAACTGTCCACTCTGGACAAACTGATGAATCCATTTCAATCGCTGGGCTACCTTGCCTTGTTGCCTCGTATCCTGAAAACGCTTACTAATCTGGAGAAATTCATCATGGCTTCTGTCGCTGAACTGAACACCAAACTAAACGAACTGCAAACCACGATCGCTGACGAGCGTACTCAGGTTGGCACCTTGATCACCACGATCGAGCAATTGAAAGCTGCTTTGGCTGAAGCTGAAGTAGAAGTTGACCTATCGGCAGAAATTGCTGCTGTTGATGCTGCGATCGCTGGTGTCAAGAATATTGCACCTGATGAAGTGGCACCTGTTGAGCCTGCTGAGCCTGTTGCTTAGACTGTTCTAATGCTCTCTGTTGTAGATTGGGGCGATCGCGTGTGGTTTTAGGACTACTGCGATCGCTTTTTCTTTTGGCTTAATCTGGCTGATAGTTTCCTGCAACGCGCCAAGACAGACATTTGTCCTCACCGCCACTGACTTCTTCTGCTTCCCACTGCATCACAGTATTGCATGATGGCATATAGACGATCGCCGTCAGTCCGTCATGTTTCAGCACAAGATCTCCAGGAGCAAGGCAAAACACCAGGTTATTGACCAATGCCTTATGGACGGGCGTAATCTTGGCTATATCAGCTTTCGTTAATTTATTCACTTATTTGCCTCATCTGGCGTTTCTATCCAAAACGTATAACTTGCTCCATGACCTTCGCCACTCAAGTCTCGAATGCCCTCTTCTTCAAAGAAGTACAACCAATCAGTGATCTCTGTTACTTCACCAGTTTTGAGATCTTTAGCGAATATTCTAACGCCGGGTTTTAACTCTACTTTCATTGTCCCTCACTCACCATCAGACCCACTCGTGCCACCCACACAGCAAAAGCTTCTTCCTCGACCAAGCCCGATGCCTTGAGCTGCGCGATCGCTTCACTCAAGTTTCCTAGCGTCTCAGACAATAGCAAAGCATCTTCCAAATTGCGGCAATCTGGTGACTCCGTGTAGCGGTTCATACAGGCAGCGATTTGCCCCATTGTGGCAACCAGATTAGAGGCTGCTAACTCAGAGAGATTGTTCATGGTTCAGTAGTCGTACTCGTCGGTATCTAGCTCTATTGTCTCTGCTTCTGGAATGCCTGCACTTATAGATTGAGATACAACCCTGCAAACTATTTCACCTTTGCATATATCAAACAGGCTTCGCTCCTGCACATACCAGACATCACAAGACAATCGTAGTAGGTGGGGTTTGTCGTCTCCGATCGGTACAGGCATCACACCGTTGGGTCTAGGAATGGCAAAAATCCCGACTGGGGTACGCTGTGGCGACTCCCAACGTTGGAACCAGTTTTCAAGCTCTTGTGCTGCCGTTTTGTTTCTTACTTCGAGATAGGCATTTAATTGTTGCCGTAGTTCTAAAGCAACAGATTCACCTTTATTGCAAATATATGAAAGCTTAACTGTTTGCACGCCCGTAGAAACATGCTCAACAAACATGCCGCTTTGTACTTTAACAAAACCATGTTGAACCTCCCCACACGTCAAGTTCTTGTGCTTAAAGCAAGCAAAAATAAACTCTTCTTGTCTTGTGCTAATCATTGCTGTCTACAATTTTGGTTGCTGTTGCCATTGCTTTATCAATCGCGCTCTTAGCGTTTTCTATAGCAACAGTTTCATTGTTATTAGTACTTACATACATTACATTGCCAGCCTTTGCTAATGGCAGCTTTTCACCTGAAAAAATGCATTGATATTCGATTGGGTTAAGCCCTTTGTACCTTTCCATTACCCTAACGTCTATGCCTTTGTATGTTTCAGTGCGAAGTAGATTTGTAGCGACTCTAGGGTAGCCACCTTCAATGTTTTCAAAGTAAAGGTCAATATCAGTCTTTGCGTTAGCTAAGTCTCTTTCGTTGCTATATGAGATCCGAAAGCCTTTATAGATAGCGCTCTTATCCATCAGAAACCTCAGTGCTTAATCCCATTGCCGCATTTGTTTGCTGTAAAGCATCGATCGCGCCTGTGTATGCCCTGTGTATGCAATGTATTCATCGATCGCGCTCTTCGCAGCAGCGATTGCCGTTTCAACGCTTGACAACCAAAACCCTTCTGGCAATCCTTCTACCTGATAGCGATAAACCTTCTCAATGGTGCTACTAGGTTCGTAATATGGCTTAGAGAAAATCTCGATCGCCCTTCCCTCATAAGTCAATACCGTATCTAGCTGTGGCACTGATTTAGGCTTTTTAGGTAACTGCTGCGAAGCTGACAGAGGACGCTTAAAGTAAGCGCTGCCGGCATCGAAACCTACTAACTCCCAATGCTCCTCACCGAGTTTATTTAGGTCTGACTCAGTGAGGTAAAGCGCGTTTTTCTTGAGGTACGCCCACTTCATAATTTAGCGATCGTTAAAGTTGTTGACGTAGCATTCAAAACAACAGCCGTACCAGATGGAAACGTTAAAACTGTGCCTCTATAACCCAAAACATCGCCATTACTCGTAGCGGCAACTTCGTATTGCCGCAACCAGCCAAAGTTCAAAGTAGATTCATGCTTGACAACAATGTATTTGAACCAAAGAAATAAGTTTTTCATAGTTCTTCACGCTCCAGATTGGCGAATTCGCCAGTAAAGACTAGGCATTCTTTCCTAATTTCTCGATCGCCATTTTCAAGCGTTCTAAGCATAGGCTGATCACCGTGCCCTACCATGATCGTTCTTAACTCTAGTCGTGCTATTTCATCAACGTCGATTGTTAGTGTTAGCCCTGTTAAGCACGTCATCTCTTTGCCATCGACAAAAACACGTGTACCACGGGCAAGACCTTCAGGACATACTATTTCAACTTTCATCCTGCCTCTCCAAACTTGCTAATAGAGTCAAACTCTAGAGCCTGGGGTAAATTAAGTGCTTTCTTTATGACTCCCGAATGACCATCATGATCAATCTGTACAGCGGTAGTTTCTGGGAGCCAAACTGAATTGCTTTGCTCGTTGTAGATACCGATGCCGTAATGCTCACCTAAGTCGTTGCCTCCTTCTATATCGCTAATAGCTTCATCCATCGATGAGTACTCGTGTATTTCAAACGAACCGTATCTTTTAGCGACAGCCTTAAACTCACCCATTAGTTTTTCTCCGTATAGTCCTGATCTGTCAACTCTTCCGGTAAGCACCGAAGCTCGATCGCCAGTTTAGGCAAGTACTCAGCTTTCAATTGCGCTTCACCACGCTCAACCCTGCCTAACTGCTGTCTGCTGAGTCCAACTGAATCAGCCAAATCAGACTGCGTGATGCACCAGTACCGACGCAATGCGGCAATGTTGCCACCCAATTGATTGGGCAATTTGCGATCACGCTGTTTCTTGCATATCACGGTTGTGTTCAATTTGCAAACATGATGTCCGATTCCCAAGTATAGCCCGTGTTTCAAGGGATGAGCAGGGCAGATTGAAGGCGTAGAGTTTGCCTTTTGCTGTGGTCAACGCTGCCCTTGACGCCGCTGTAGCTTCACTTCCTACACCTGATTATCAAAGACCTAATTTGGTCTTGACTTTTTTGGTGCCTTTAGCAGGTGGCGTAGCGTTTGACAGTGCGGGCAATGAGGTTTCCAATACTCAGGCGATCGTTGTTCAGGCATCAGTGAGACGACCGACAAAGCAAGCAACGAACACGCCGATCGCTGGCGCAGGCAGGCAGGAGCTAGAGCTAGAAGGACGGCTTGTTAAACCTAAGTTCTTGCCAGCCAGTATCAACAATCAACTCAAAGCTTTTGCTGTCTATAGCGATTCTATTTCCAAGGCAGCCTACGAAGGCGAGTGGGTGTTTCTCCCAACAACTCAAGCAAGAATCAGCGGTATCACTCAGAAGTTTGGTCAAAAAATATCAGGCAGTCTCATTTTAACGGGGGCTGCCTAATGGAACTCAAGTGGAATGAAGACTTTGAAGCCCCTAGCTTAGTTGCTTCCTACGAATGGAGCGCCCCATACGCAGATGAGGTGCATATGGGGTTGCATTACATCGGCGGTCGTGGCGTTGCTCGCCCCTGGACAACGGTAGCAATTTCTGAGACTAATTGCCCCAAAGTATTTGCTGATCACTATAGAGGTGATATTCGCGTTGCCTTTGCTGCTTTTGCTCACGATATGGCAGGCAGATTCAGCGACACGATCGACAACCACAATTGGAGTATTGCCAGCGACAACCCAAAACAATACCGTCCAGGCGTTCCGACTTGGCAAAAAATAACTGACAGTGGCGCGTTGCGTGACTCCCTGCAAATGGAGGTCAGAGACGCATGAGCGCTGTAGAAATTCACAATCCAGTCGTTGCTGATTTAGTTGCCAAACTCCGATCGCTGCTCTCTGCCCAACTAGGCACCCTTGCCGATGGGAAGCAAGCAGTTCGTGCGGAGCCTCCCCAAGTAACGCCAGTTGGTAAAGGTGTACATGCCATTGTCCAGCGGCATTTCACACAATTAACCAATGACACCTATCAATGGCGTGTGGATTTAGTACTGCATGGTTCACCCGGTAAGACACCAGCAGAATACGCAATTTACGAAGCCAATTTACAAAAGTTTGACCGCGCGATCGCGCTAATGCGATCGGCGTTCCCTGTGCGTCGTGAGTCCATCCCTTCATACAGAGAGGATCTACCACCACAGGCAATCTTCCAAATCACTGTTCGGCAATTCGTGTCTGGGCAGCAAGTTTTGGTGTCTCGCTGACTGTTTACTTACTGGAGTTCCTGAATGTCTACTGCTGTTCTCAATTATCCCGGTGGTGCCAAAGTCACTACGGGTATTGCGCTCCGAGTTGGTGAACTACCGCTCGGTGTGCGTACCCCTGCTACCTATACCGTCACTGTTGGTACGGGTGGATCATCTGTCAACGTGATTGTGGCTGCTGATGCTGCGATCGGTGCTACGACTTTAACGGTCGGTGCGCTGACTGCTGCAGTTCCTGCTAACTCAATCCTATCGATCGGCGGTCAAGTTGTCGTCACATCCGCTGCGGCTGCTTCGTCTGCTACATCGCTCACGATCTACCCTGCCAACTTCACGATCCTCAACGGCACAACCTTTGTCTACAACCCAGGCACGCTCACCATCGGTTCTAGGGTCATCCCTGTCACTGCTCTACCCGCACTGATTGACGTGGGCGATACGCTGCTATTCAACAGCACCATTCCTCAAACGTTAACTGTGACTGGGCGATCGCCTGCTGGTGCCACACAGCTACGGGTTAATGCAATTACATCAGCCCTAACCGCTGGCAACTCTGCCTCAACTAAAGCGCTCTATGCAGTCGTTGGTTGTACTGTTAGCCCGGTGCCTAGTCCGACTCCCAAGGTGGTCGATACCACCAACCTGCTATCCGGTATCGGGATGGAGAAGGTCATCACTGCCATTTCGCAAGAAATGAGTGTTGACTTCAACATCGTGCGCGGTGACTTGGGTGGTGGGCTGCTGGTAGAAATCCTGCGCGACAAAGACAAGTACAACAAGGAAATTTACTTCCAAGTGACGATGGATGACGGCGAACGGCATGAGGGTGTTGCCATCATTACCGCTGGTCCTGAAACAGGTTCAGTCCAAGATTTGCGGAAAATCCAATGTAAGTTGCAAGTTCAGGGTCAGACCTACGTTTACACGAAGTCTACCTACGCCTTCTACTAACGATGGTTTACGACTACCTCACTTCCGAGAATGGCGAGGTCTTCGCTTGCAATTGCGAGGTATCAGCGCGTCGCGTGTTGGCGGGTTTGCTTTATTTCGCTGGGAATCTGCCACCCACGATCGCGCTCTACAACCCACAGTTCCAAAAAACTTGCATCATCAAAATCGCGCCTCAGATTCAACGCAATCAAACGCCAACGCTGCTCAGCAGCCCTAACGACAACCTACAAATCGACGTGGAGAAACTCCTATGAAACTCGTTGCGATTACCGCTTGCTCTGACGACAAAGGCATTGTGCATCAGCCCGGTGCCGAGTTTGAACTACCTGATGCGATGGCAAAGTCCTTGATTGAAATCAAAGCGGCAGCCAAGCCCGGTGATGTTCCTGCTGTCACTCCGCTAGTCGGTGTCTCACAGTTTGGCGAAGAGCCTGTATTGCCAACCGTGGAACCTGCTAAGCCCGCTACCAAATAGTTTCCTGCTTCACGCTGTCTCCCTAAAATCCGCGCCCTTTCTTGATTCCTGAGAATAAACCATGCGTAGCCGTTCACCCTTTGCCTCACTCAAACAAGAAATCCGACCTGTTGTGACGATGCCCGATGGCGCGATCGTCTACTTTGTCAGCACTGGCAGCATTGACCCAAACACATCACCTGTTTCCATTCAGGAAAAACAACGCAAACAAGCCCGGATTAATGCGTTAATTCTAGAAGCGATCGAAACCCTAGCGGTACGCCAAGGCATCACTTCAGAGCAAGCACGATCGCTCATCTTTCCTGATGACAAAGAAAAGGGCACTGCGATCGAAGTCAATCCACTTTCCTACCTAAACCTGGAACAAAAAACCGAGTATTTTGGGCTGACGGCTGAAGCGGCTGAATTGCCACTGCTAGCAGCCACACTGATGATGCGCTTCAGGGTTGCCTATGACTTGACACTACTTGAACCAGTAGAAGGTAAAGCCCGTAAACTCTACGTGCGTGAGCCGTGGTATGAAATCAGCGTCGGTGCTGTGTTTAAGTTTGACCAATTAAAGGTATCCATCACTGAACCTTACGATGCTGAGGATGGTTCGATCGGCATTGCTCAGATTGATACAGTCTTGCCAGTCGGCGCGGCTGGCTTTCTTCTCAACAGCGATCGCAAGACCTATGCAATGGGCGATCCATTTTGGACGATCGAACATACCAAGGAACTATCGCTAGAGAATGCCGATGGTAGCGACTCACAGATTCAATCAATCTATAACTTCTATCTGCGTGAGTCCGGTCAGTTTGTGGAGCCAAAGCTAGAGACGCTGACTGATAAGCCACAGCTAGAAGGTAGCGAAGAGGAGCCAAAGCGTGAGGGAAAGTCTCAGAGCAAAAGCAAAATCTTGAAACCTACTACAGATCAGCCTGCATTGACTGGGATGACATCTTCGGTAGAGTCCACACCTACGGAATCAGAGACGAACGGCTTGCCAATTACGAGAACTTTGGAAACTGCCCCGATTGGCTGATCTTTTGGTTCCTAGAGCGTTACGAAAAGCAGCGACAGTTAGACGCGAATATCGCAGCGAAGACTAACGCGATCGGGTGGGCAGGCGTTGATCAATTAGTGGATGCCTGGAAAAAAGCGAACGGTGGTAAAGGTAGAGAAGTGCAAACAACCTGGATTCAATATCTACCTTTCCCTGATGCTGTTGGCGAGACACGCGATCGTCGCCGCGTGTCCAAGGAAACGGCGCGGATTTTTTTAGGGTTAGAGGCTCAAGGGCTGATACCTGTGCAAGTAATTGGTGCTGCTAGTGAGTTGCTAGGCGAGATGGAATCGGTAACGTCTTCCCAATGCTGACCGCTTAGGCAGTGCATCGCGGGCTTTCCAAAAGCCCAGGAAGTTTCAGTAGCCCGCCAGCGATCTCGCAAGATAACCAGGAGCCTCCAGGCTGTATTACCGACAACCCGATTCTTTGAATGTTTTTCGCCCCGTTCAAATCCGCATCACCATGCCAACCGCAATGACCACACTTAAACCGCTTACCGTGCCTGTACGACTCCCTTTTGACGGGGTGAATGTGCAGGCATTGGTGGCAGGTTTGGCTGGTATAGGCAGGCTTGATCATGATGACCTTTACCCCTGCTCCCAAAGCTTTGTAGTCAATAAACAGTCTCAGTTGGTTGAATGCCCAACTGTTCGACCGTCTGCGCTCGGTTTTGTTGCGGGGTTGTTGGTTCGTGCACTCACGAATGCCTGTCAAATCTTCCAGCGCGATGCTGGCTTGTTTGGACTTGGCGGTTTGAACAAGACTTTTCGAGATGTTGTGATTCAACCAGCTTTGAAAACGACGCTCACGACCAGACAACCGTTGCAACAGTTCACGCACTCGGCGGCGTGTACTGCGTGTGCCTTTACTGGCTTTATGCTGGAGATTCGCTCTCAAGTTGGTGTAGTGGTCACGCACCTTGTTGATACTCTGACCTTCCCAGGTTTGACCCTCAGAAGTATGAGCAATGTCAGTGCGCCCCAAATCCACACCCAAAATATCGCCACCGTCTTGCGGCTCTGGCGGCTCCGACTCCAGACAAATTTGGATGTAGTAAGAACCATCCTGTCGCTTGATCAGTGTGGCGGACTTGGGGTTAGCGTCTGCCAGCATTCCCCGTTGGTAGTTACCAATTGCCAACTCAAACCGCTCACGACCATCAACAGTAGTGAGCGAAACCGTCCAGTCCTTTTCTCGAAACGAGAAGATCCGAGCGTCGTAGGTCGCAAAGCTATGCTTGAACGCCTTGACCGGACGGTGCTTTTGTTTGGCGACCTTGCGAGAACCTGCTACCCGCCTACAGACCTGTTGAGCCAAATTACTCGACAGACCAAAACGAGCGCGGACTTCGTAATAACAAAGGGACTGCAGTTTGACCGCATTGGCTATCTTCTCAGGTGTGTTCTGGTTCACCCAGTTCAACGCCTGCCCAAAAGCGTTCAGTGTCGCAGCAAGTTTTATAGCTTGCGATTCGGATACCTTGAGCTTGCAGGAGACAGTCAGGACTTGATTCATAGCCCTATTCTACCTCATCAGAAACAGGAGTACAACTGTATGCCCGGTGAATTATTGTCCGGCTCCGTGTCTCCGCCAGATCCGCATTCCTCCCGACTCTCGACCTCATTAGAGTGCAGGAGTCCTGTTGTTTTAGCTGATCGGAGGTGACAGTTGACCTCACTTGGATCTCTCTATCTTGAGTTGGGGCTACAGACAGATAACTTCGATCGCTCTCTTGCCAGTATCAAAAACCAGACTGCGGCAATGGGTAAAGACTTGGAGCGATCGCTAAAAGTTGCTCCTACTTTTGATGCCAAGGTTTTACAAAATCAGATCAGACAAACTGAAAGTCAAAAGCCTACAATTGCCATCGGTGTCAAGGTCGATCGCTTACAGGTAGCCCACGAAATCAGTCAGACTACTTCTACCACGCTTGACCTGAGAGCTACGCTAACAATCAACAGTAGCAATGTTGAGCAAGTCAGGGCACGGCTAGAGCGATCACTACAGGTCACAGTCAGTGCTGACACGCCATCAAATACTAGCCGCAAGGTTGAGCTAGACACTAAAGGATTAGAAGAGGATTTAACTAAGGCAGTTACTGAAGGCACGAAGAAAGCACAGGCACGATCGGGTTTGTTTGCACCGATTACAGGTGGGCTACAAAACACGATTCGAGGCTTTCAGGAAGGCGTAGGTGCTACCTATGCCCGCAAGTTTACAGAAGGCTCTATCAAGAATATCGAAGCTGAGCTAGGCACATCACTAGATAAACTAGGCGAGAAATTTAGTGCTGGGTTTGGCAAGGCTGGCAAGTTTGCAGGCGATCGCTTTGTCAAACGGTTAGGCATTGAAGAAGGTCTGGCAGGGCTAAAGCCTAAAGTAGCGCAAGCCACTGAGTTCCTCAATGAAATCATTGATACCAAAACGCTCGATCGCAAATTCAGTGTTCTTGAAACCCAGATCGGCAAACTCATTGACGACCTGCTGCGGCTTAAAGGGGTGGGTGTCCAGGTCGGCAATCTCCAGGGTATTGCTGGAGCGGTTGCCGATATTGCTGCTACACCGCTGGAAGGTATTGAAGACAGGCGGCAGCGCTTAGTTAAGGAAGCAGCCAAAACAGCGCAGGCAAGATCAGAACAAATTGAAGCACCAAAATACGACAATGCTGATTCTGTAGTGTTTGGGATTGGTGGCTTTGCTGGCAATGAAGATAAGGCGCAACGAGGTAAAAGCAGTATTCCTGTCGCTGAACGCTTGCAACTGCTGACGGGTGAGCGGAATCCCGTTATCCCTGTTGAAAACCAGGCTACTGATTTATCAGTGAATTTGGGTGAAGGTAAGCTCAGATTCTTTGCTGAAGCGATCAACAAGATCGTCATGCAAAACCTCGTAGTTAGCAAAGATGCTATTGAGGCAGCAGCGCAGGCGATCGCGGTGCGTCGGGAAAATCCAGACTTACCGATCGGCATTGCGGGTTATTCAGCAGGTGGCTTTACTGCTAGAGAATCCTCTGAAGTACTCAATGCGGCAAACGTTGATAATGTTCGCGCCGTTGGTATTGGTACACCGCGCTTTAGCAGCACTGCCAGCACTACGAAAGAACAGTTTCAAACGGTTTTAGGTGAAGGTGACCCATTATCTAAGATCGCTAGGTTGTCAGGCGCAAAGGATGCTCAGATTCATGCTGAGGGTGGTAAGGGGCATAAACTATCGAGCTACCTCAGTGCTGATGACACGCAAGGGGCAATCCTCAAGCAACTCAATATCAAGCGCCAGATTCCTGCCGAATTAAAATCGGCTGTGGCGTTTGAGATGAAGTCGGTTGAGCAGGACATGGAGGCGGCAGCCAATGATTTCATGGCAGCAATGCAAGGTTCTGACTTTTACCTGAAAACAGGACTCTATAAAACGGTCATTGCCAAAATTAAGATCAACCGTGAAAAGCTGCAATTGCTGATGGAGCAAGCCACGGGCAATCTTGATCAGACACTTGCTGGCTATGATGAGCAACTGGCTGAAGCTGAAACAATGCTGTATCAGGCGTTCGGCACGCAGCAGCAAGCGGCACCCGCACTCAAAGCAAGACAGCGTGAGCAGGCGATCGTAGAAGCGGCTGCCATCCCTCCCCCACAGATGGCGCAACCACTGCAAACGAAACCGCTCGATCGCTCGATCATTAGTGGCTATAACACCGAAATACTCAAGGAAGTCTCCAGTCTTTCTGGTGGTGCTGGCAAAGGTACAAAAGACAGGCTAGTCAAAGAATTACTAGAAGCCGATGCCCGGTCCGTGCGTGAAGCGTTTGATGCGATCGCGCCTTTGGTGCAAACGGGTCCGAAGGGTGGGCAGTCGATCAAAAAATTGCCGCAGTCGGCTGAAGAGAAAAAGGCGATCGCGGCTACTAAAGACGCCGAGAAACGCATCAATGATTCGCTACGTATTTTTGTTGATGCCCAAGGCAAGCGTCGTGAAGAGATTGCCGCAGCAGCAAACAATGAAATCAATGCCACCTTAGCAGAGCTTGAAAAGCTACGCGCTTCGCAGTCTCCTGATACTCGCTTGCAAGCAGGCAGGACGCGCGGACGCTTAGAGTCACTGCGAACCAACTTTAACGCAGCCGATGTTGAAGGGCTAGCAAGATCGCCTAGAGAAACACTGAGAGACGCTACAGGCGCTTTAGCAAAATCCTTTAATGCTGAACCTGTTGGTTCCATTCGTGGCAATTTGGCGCAGACGGCGCGTACACCCAAAGCAAAAGCGATCGCTACTGATTTAGCAGTGAATACGGCTGGGTTTGCCGCTTCTCAGCTAGGCAATAACTTTGGCGTTGTCCCTGGTCTTGCAGGCGATTTGGTCGGGGCATTGGTAGCGCGTCAGGCGATCGCAGCATCGGCTGAAGTGTTCAAGGCTTATCAGTCTAGTACTGGTAGGCAGTTTAAGGAGATTGCACGAGCAGCGCTAAACGGGATGCGTGGTGCGGCGTTCCAGAAAGAAATGGGCGCAAACCTCACAGGCGACTTGACTGGTTTTGCCATTGGCAATGTTTCAGCAATGGCGGCTAATGCTGGGCTATCAGCGCTGAATGGTGTTGTGCCCGGTGCAGGACTGCTAGGCAAAATACCGCTCAAAGGTGCTGCTGTGGCAATGGCTACGGTGCCTCGTATTGTGAATGCTAGAGAGCGAGTTTTAGAACCTGACGTTGCAGAATTAGCACGAGTTGGCGATCAGCCCAAGCAAGGGTTGTTAGGCGGTTTGATCAACCGAGCGAAAGCTGACACTGAGAAAGCTAAAGCAGCGATCGCGTCAGGTCTGAATAAGACAATGGATGCTCTAGAAGAACGTTATATCAAAGAGCCTACGCCCGTTGCACAACCACCTTCAATGGCTGCCAAGGTGCAGGCAGCAGCAAGAGAAGCGCAGAAGCAAGTAGAACGTCTGCCTCAACAGCTTAAGTTAACGACTGATCAAACCTATCAATTGCTAGTACAGGAAGCGGCAAAACTTTCTAAGGTCACAATCAAGCCCGGTGATTTGCCTAAACTGGTAGTCGATGATGCCAAGCTGCAAGCCATTGGTGCTAGGGCACTGTACAACATCAAAAATAATCAGATCATCATCACCAAAGAAGTCGCTGCGATGCTCAGCGGCACGGTGGATCAGATTGAGAAACAGCAAGAAGCAATTAAGGATGTTGTCCACGAATCCCGTCATGCCTTCCAGTTTGACTTTGGGCGTTCCAGCATTGCTAAGCAATCGCTAGGCTTTGCTCAACCTGGCGTAGCCTTGGCACCGATCCAGGAGCTACCGCGATCGATGCAGTACAACGCCATGCGATCGGCTCAAGTAGCCAATCAGCAGGCAGGCGGATTGCTGCCTCAGAATTTCCAACGCACGATCGCCCGGACCGAAGCTGACGCTTATGCGTTTGAGACGCAAGCACCGAAAGTCTTCAGCAATGTTGCGACTCGCGTGCGTAGTGGTGAAGCGCTGCCACAGCCTATCCAGGAAGCGCAGCCGAATCAGCGGATGGTTGACTTCTTTGTCAAAGCACTTCAGGCGAAACAGTCGGTTGGTAACGCCATTGGTAATCCACTAGGCGCGATCGGTAATGCGTTTGGAGCGCTCAAAGAATCAGCACTCGGCGGTCTTGGTAGTCAGGTGTCAGTAGCGCGATCGCCTCAAGCAACAGGCAGCCTGAAGGCTGAGGCTTTAGAGAATGCCGTTAGCTACGTTGAATCATTTAAACAAGGGTTGCAGCAACTAGGTATTTTTATACCAAAGATTGTTGAGTCTGCAATCGATACGATTCCAGGTATTTTGTCCAAGTTGCCAGGGTTTGCTGATAGGGCTGTCAAAGGCATTCTTGGTAATTTTGGATTGATTGTGAAAGGCGTAGGAGCAATTGGTCTAACCATAGCCGCTGTCAATATTTTCAAGCCAATCGTTGATCAATCTTTGGTTGCCGCCCGTAATTTGAATAATTTCAAGACAGCGCTAGATTTTGCCAGTGGTAGCGCTGCACAGGCAGGAGTAGACTTTAAGTTTGTCGACAAGACTGTTGATGATTTAGGCATCCCACTTGAATCAACTAGGCAGGGTTTCAAGAATCTGGCAGCTTCAACCAAGGGCACAGCGGCAGAAGGTTTTGCTGTCAAAGAAACAATTACGGGTGTTTCTCAAGCTGCAACAGTTTTAGGGCTAACTAGCGAACAAACGGCGCAAGTCATGAAAGCGCTAAGTGACATGGCTTCTAAGGGTTCCGTCCAGATGGAGGAATTAAAAGGACAGCTAGGAGACGCAGGCTTGACAGGCGTGATGAAAACGGCTGCTGACGCTATGGGGATCACTGAAAAAGAATTAGCAAAACTTACTGAATCAGGTCAGTTATCAGCAGAAGAATTTATCCCTAAATTTGGGCGACAGCTACAGATTGCTTATGGTGCTTCTGCAAAAACAGCTTCTCAAAATGTCCAATCTTCCGAAAATCGCTTCAATGCTGCCAATCAACGTGCTCAGGAAGCTTTTGGTTTGGTTATTCAGCCAGCTCAAAAAGCGGGATTAGATACTGCTACGATTGCTGTCGATTTACTGGCAGGAGCGATGGAAAAGTTGGGATCAATCATTGCTATAACTGCTGCTTATATTGGCGGCAATCTGATTGTCCGACTGACTGGAATGGCAACAGCGGCGATCACTGGTAGCACGGCTGTTGCGTCACTTGGCGTAATCTTTAATGCCACAACAGCCCGAATGATTGAACAATCAGTCATGATCGCGGCTAAATTTCTGCTTTTTTCAGCCGCGATCGAGTCTGTGCAGTCTCTGATGCGGCAGTTCACCCCTGATGAAAACACCAAACAGTTTAACAAGTTTACAGACGAGGCAGTTAGCGGGCTGAAGCGCATAGAGGAAGCGGCAAAAGCCGCTAGAGGTGAAGTCGCTGGGATCGGTAACGACAAAAAAGATTTGCCTTCGCAAGGCTTTGACTTAACGCTTGGATTGGGTGGGATGTTCGGTAAGTCGTTCAAAACAGATGATGCGATTAAAATTCGCAACAACTTAGTTGAAAAGATGGGGCTTACTGGTCTAGGGCGAATGACCACGCTGGCAGAATCAAAACAGTTCGATCAGCAAGTATCTTTAGGTGATCAAGCGTTAGCTGCTCAGGACGTGGCTGCTAAAGCCTTTGACGCTAGTGGCATGAATGCTCAAATCGCCAAAGTAAAAGCGCTTGACGATCAAATGAAAGCGATCGACATGCAACGCCAAAAATTACAGATGCAGCCCAATGCTGACAAGAATCAGCTAGAAGTGTTGCGCCAGCAGCGGCAAGCATTATCAGAGCAGCGAGACAAGCAAGCTTCACCCATTTTGGAGCAATCAGCCCAAATTGACTCGGCGCTGAAGAATTTTAGAGAGTCTGTCAAACAAGCTAAAGAACTAGGCTTACCCACAGAAGAATACGAAGCTACGATCAAACTACTGGAAAAGGCTCAAAGCGTCCAAACACAGTACAACCGCAAACTGTCTGAGGCGGCAGTTTTAGCCGCTAATTTTGCTGATAAATGGAATCTTGCCACCGCTAAAGCCCAAGACGCACAAAAAGCGATCGATGCATCAGTGTCAGGCAGTAAATCGGATGTACTAAAACAACAATTAACTGGTGGTTTGAATTCAGAACAGGCGCAGCAAAAAACAGCGCAACTTGACACGCAAGGGGTAGAGCAAAAGCTTGGCGCTAGCCAAGATGAGCTTGCGAAGAAACAACAGTATTTGCAATCGATCGATGCTACAAGTACGCTCAAAGCTGCTGGTATTGATCCGAATGCGGGCGCAGCAGAATTAAAGCTGAAAGCAGGGCAAGCGTCTAATCCACAGCTTAAAAAAGCTATCGAGTCTACAGCAGAGTTCAAAGATCTACAAGACCAGTTACCAGCACAGCAACTACAGGTTGACCAGTCCAAACTACAGCAGCAGCAAACCGAACGACAGTTAGCCGCTAATCTCAGACAGAGATCAGATGCAAATGATGCTGCCTATGCTACGCGGGTTGAGTTAACCCGGAATACTCAACTGAGAAAAGACCAGTCAGCAATCAACGTTAAAAAATCGCGCAATCAATATTACTCTGACGCTGATGCAGGCGTAGCAGAAGCAGATTTAGGACTGAGCCAAGCCCAATCACAACAACAAAGTGCAGGGGCTGGGCTGGCTAACTCTGGCGCTGCCTTGAGCCGACTACGTGAAGACTACAAGGCAGGGAAAATTGATCAGATTGACTTCAAGAATCAGGAGCGTGACTTAATTACTCAGGTGGCACAGGCGAGGGCGAAAAGTGCTGAAGCCGAAGCCCAAATCGAGGAAGCCAAGGGCAAACGTATTGAAGCCATTAACCGCAAGCGCATTGAGCAGATTCAGAAAGTCACTGCGGCTGAAGCTAGCGCATTGAGTAGACGGCAAGCGCTGGCTAATGCGGATTTTGCCACCCAAAGGGCAAAGCTGACTATGCAGAAGGCGAAGAATGTTTTCTTTAGCGATGCCGAAGCGGGTGTAGCCGATGCAGATTTGGGCATCAGTCAAGCTAAAACTCAAAAAGACCTTGCGGGTCAAGCCATTGTCAACGTTGAGCGAGAGATGCAGCGCAATAAGCAGCTTTACCAGGAGCGCCGCATCAACGCTAAAAAGTTTCATGATGATGAACTAGCACTAGGGGACAAGCTTACTGAAGCAAGAGCAAGAGGGACAGAGGCAGCGGCATCGCTTGAGGAATCATACGCGAAGAAAATTGAAGCAACGACCAGGCAAAAGATTGAGCAGATTAATTTTCTCAATCAAAGCGCTGCCGCCGCGATCGCCCTCGCTCAAACTCAGCAAACTACGGCTTTACAAGGTAATCTCCTTAACAGCCCCGACGCTGGCGAATTCTCTCAAGCTCAAGCAGGGCGATCGCAAACACTGATTGAGCAGGGCACTTCTGTAGCGACTCTAGCGCTCAACCGCAAAGCCATAGAGGACAACAAAGCGTTAGTGGCAGAGGGTAGCAGGTCACGGAAAGAAGGCATTCTAGAAGAGCAAAGGCTAAATAAAGAAACAGCCGATATTCAACTGGCTCAAGCACAGCGTCAGGTGCAGATGCAGCAGCAGTTACGAGACTCACGTATCAAGTCACTGGAAGCTGTTGCCAAATTAGAGACGGATCAGCTCGATCGCTCCAAGCAATTACTTGAGAGTCAGGGGGCGTTAGCAAAGGCTCAATCTGACTTAGCGATCGCCCGTGACACGACGCAGCTAAACAAAATCGATCGACTCGTCGGTTTGCAAGATCGAGTGGAAAGCGATCCGAAGATGGATCCGCGCCTAAAAGCACTGATCGGCAAGCAGTTAAACGAGTCTGGCGCTAGTGGCGTTAATGCCAACTCAAAATCCTACGAAATTCTACTGGCTCGGCAGAAGATTGAAGACAGCATTGCTGATAAGCAAAGAGGTGCCCGCGAGAAAGAGGCTGAGCTTTCTAAAAAATCGCTTGAGTTTGATATCCGCAAGCAAGAAATAGCAGCAAAGTTACTGGTGATTGAGGGGCAGCGATATAAACTCGATGCCGATCGTGCCAAGCTCCAAGCAGTTAAAGACTATTCCACAGCGATCAAGTCAGGTGATAAAGAGGGGATGGCGATCGCTCAAATGTCGCTTGCGATCGCCAACAATATGTCTAAGGTGGCTGACATTCAAATTCAGACAGCGCTGGAAGGCTTGGCAAATCAAAAAGAAATGGCGCAAAATAGCCGTCAAGTTCTGGCGTTAAACCAAGAGACGGCAAGAGAACAATTTGAAGGGCAAGATCAGAATCGACGCGCTAATAATGACGTTTCATTCATTGAGCAGCTTATCAAATCAGGAATGCAAGGTAGTATTCCCGGTCGCGCCAAAGGCGGCGACGTTCAGGCAGGCAAACCCTATGTCGTTGGTGAAAAAGGTCAGGAACTCTTTATTCCAAAAGTGTCAGGCGAGATTATCGACGCTTCTAAGACTGCCACGATACTGAGCGGACAGAATATGCAAGGGGCAAAGCAGGCAATTCAAGCCCGCGCCACAGGTGGACCCGTCAACGCTGGGCAGCCGTACTTAGTGGGCGAACGTGGGGCTGAAGCGTTTGCACCGTCCGGTAGTGGCTCAGCGGACGGGATTGGTCAGTTACTGGCAGGGCTAGGCGCTCTCATCACGCTGATTGGAGTCACAGCGTCGGGCATCAAGAAACCTGCTCAAGAGATGAGCAACGCCGCGATCGATACTGCCATTAGACCGACGATTTCCGGTAACGGCATGGCAGACACCGCGATCAGACCGACGATCGCAGGCAACGGTCAACTTGATACGGCTATTAGACCCGCGATCGCTGGCAATGGGATCGCTGATACATCATTCCGTCCAACTGTCATTGGTGCAGGCATGAACAACGCGCCACCACTGGGTAGCAGCGGACTGGCAGACAAACCTATACCATCACTCGGCGGCGGTGCTGTGGGTGGTTCTGGAGGCGGTGATGTCTCTAGCAAGCTCGATCAGTTAATTAATGTCATCAGTTCAGCAATGGGTAGACCGAATCTCACAGTTTCTAGTCCGTCACCCGTGAATGATGCAGCCAAGATTTACTCAGACATTTCTGCCCAACAAGTTTCCAATGCCAACATTTGACGTACTTCCAGAGGTTAGCGGCATTGTTGTTAACCTCTAATGCTACCTTTGCAAAATCTTTATTGTCCTCGTGCGGATTTTCTCTAAGGTAGAGGAATGGTTTAAACATCCTCCACAAACTTAGTTATGACCCCACAGGAAGTGCTAACTGCTGCCAGACAAGGCAACCCGCAAGCTATAGCAGCATTGATTAACCGATCGCTCAAGCCCCAACAACTCGTCGCTAAAGTTAGACTTGCCGATGGCTATTTGCACGTCATGGTTGAAGGAGCGACGGTGCCTGAGCAGAGAGCGATCGTCCCTTTTATTGTCAAAGGAGTGCAAGGGTTAGGAGTAGCAAACGTAAGTAGTCTTGTTGTCTACGGCAAGCTAACGGGTGAGGATGTGCCAGCGTGGAGCGATCGGGTGGAGTTAGCGCGGATACAAGTCTCAGAAGTGAGCCAGCTAAAGGTTTTCAGGGTCAAGCAGAGCGATAAAGAAATAGAAGTGCCTGACATTGAAACGCTGCGACAATGGCTTAGGGATGGCAGTGTTAAGCCAAGCGACTATATTTATAACCCAACCCTTGATCAATGGATGTATGTCAAAGACTTGGCAGAACTTAGTTCAGACCTCAAAAAACAGGGATCCACCCAACAGGCAGATCAGTACAACCGGATGGGATTTATCTTTGGTGGGCTTGGCGTTTTAATGCTTCTTGTGTTCCCTCCAGCAGGAATAATTCTAATCATTTTAGGGGTTGTCTTTGCGGCAATGTACTACACCAAGAAATAGCGCTAGAGAAATCATCTACCATGCTATTTACAAGTCACAACAAAGGCAGTACCAAGTAGTTGCTATCCGTCTTTCCTAGCACTTTTAGAATTTTAGCCCACCGCTTTTTCTGAGAAAACGACTGACTAAAATACCATTCTTTTGGGTCTTTATCCTGCTTGCTGCTGTTGCACGACCAGCAACAAGGGAGTAAATTGCTTAAAACATCAGATCCGCCCTTGCTGACTGGTATGAAGTGATCCATAGTTTTGGCTCCGCCCGATTGACAATAAGCGCATAAATTGCCGAACTCTTGACGAAGCGACAATAGTTGTTCAGGGATGTATTTGGCGCTATGGTTGCCCTTCTTGACCGCCTCTCTCTTTCTTTCAAGTTGCCTTCGTACCAGTCTTCCCCTTTCTGTCTGCCGATAAGCTTTATTTCTAGCTAGACAAGTCTCTCTGTGCTTGGAATACCTTTCCCGGTCTTTTTCTTTATACTTCTGTGGATTCAGCTTTCGATCCAGTTTTTTCTGATCTAAAACATGCTGCCTATTTGCTCTATGCCAAGCTTTTTTATAGGCGTTGTTTCTGTCAGCGTTTCGATGATGATACGCTCTGCTGTATTCATTTATTCTGTCTTTGTTCAATGCGTAATATCGACGCATGTATTCAAGCTTTCTTTCTCTATTTTTTCTCCTGTATTCAATGCTTCTAGCTGTAATTTTATCTTTGTTCGCTAAACGATACTCTTTTTGTTGAGCCTTTATCCTCTCTAGGTTCTTGTCAATGTATTGCTTATTGTAAGCCTTCCTGCTATCAATGTTTTCTCTGTGGTATTCAGACTTTTTGGCTAGGATGCGTTCTTTGTTGCGCTGGTGATAAGCTTTCTTGCACTCAACGCAGCCACGATCTTTTGTGTAACGCAACGATCGCGGTTCACCTTGCCAAAAATGATTGTGAGGGCATAGATCTCCCACAAAGAATTTAGCCGTGTCAAAGTCAGTCATTTTACCGCTGGTTGAATTTTATTAATCTATTAGTCTTTATTTTTGGTTTAACACCCTAAATACTAGGGTGTTTATTAGCCAACTTTGACCTCTTCCTGACCAGTGACAATCTCTTCCCGATTGTTCCACTTAATTACTTGCTCACCGTCGAGCGCTTTAACCAACGCCTCAATAACTTCAGTGCTTGAGCGGTTAGGATTTTCTAGCGCTCTTTTAACAGTCCCCTCATAGCGCTTTACAGAGTCTGCCGTAGTAGGCTCACCACGGACACGGCAATATTCTTGAGTGAGACGATACCGCGTCCACCCTAATTGCTTTAGTCGATCCTGAAGGATCTCTTTTCGCATGAAAATGACTCTCATCTTTCTACACACCTCCAGTTAACAGGTTGATACAAAGGTTTTGAACCCTTATGTAATTAAGCATATACCCATTTATAAATAGTTGACTATCTGCATAGAAATAGATATAGTGGACAAAGGAAAGGCGGCTCACCGACCAAAGTTAACCGCCCTCCCACTCAGTCCACTTATTAGCAGACTTCATTATTATGCCTCAAGCAATCACCCCTTCCAAGACCGTAGAAACCGCAACCATTCTCTACGGCTCCTCTGATCCGAGTCTTAATCTTGCTCTTGTCCGTGCCCGTCAGATATCGCCTGATGAAATGGAAAGTGCTGGCTTTCGCGATGGGTTTAACAACCTGGGTTTACGTGGTTCGCTTTACAGCAACGCTGACTACATGAATGGCTGGCGCAGAGGTCACGCTGCACGGTTCTAATCCTCTACCTGCTGCAACAGGGGCACCTAGCCCCTTCCTTACCCACTGCACTTTTAGAAGGACTTAGAACGATGCACTTACTTTACGAAGACTTATCCGAAATCACCCGCTTTGGTTTCAACCTGACGCAACGCCTGCTCTATAGCCACGCTGAGACTTATCAGGATTGGCTAATCGTCCCTACCGTCACGCCTGATGGTCGTTTCGCTTTTGTGGTGTTCGATCCCGATGGCGATCGGCACGAGGATATGTACGGCGAAACGTACTGCTCTGCTGAAGCTGCCTTAGTAATGGCGCAACACTGGGTCAACGTCCATTTGGCTGATTTAGAGGAGATGGTACGTGAATCAGACTAACCTTTACCAATTCCCACAACCCAAATACGAAGAAGGGCAGCACATCCAATCATCATCGGGTGAGTGTGGCATCATTGCCGCTTTCACCTACACAACTAAAACGGATGATTGTCGGCTTGATCCAGGCTTCAATTACCACATTGATTTCTACAAGCCGCATCAGATCAGCGATGTGCTGCACGAGAGCAGAGTTTTCCCATTGGATAAAGGAGGTGTCATGGAGCGCTTGATTATTGCCATCCCTACTTCTGTGCCTACCCCTAAATTCCAATTGTTTGAGGAGGCATATTATGGCAAGTACAAGGGTACGATCGTGGGGATGGCGTATGAAAATCCCTATGAATCACTACGGCAGGACTCACAGACCGGATGGCGCTATGACTTAAGCTTTTCCTTCGGATGCACACCGTTGGAAGCTGTTTCTGTCAGTGAAGATGACACGCTGATTTTTGAGGATTCGCTGAGTCGGTGCGGCTGCTAGGATTGGTTTTGTTGAGAAGCCTTTAGCCCGTAGATCAATGATCTACGGGCATTTTGCTAATCGTAAGCAGAGCAAGCAGTTTCAGGATCGAAGGGCATAATAGACTCATACTGAGTTTTGTTCCAAACTGCCTGTTAACGCGAATATCTAATGGCGATCAATTACATATCATTTAGTATTGCAGGCATCACCATGCCAATTTACGCCGGATCTGGGGAAGTTATTTTTGCGAAACAGGACAGCTTCCCACGGGTGAGGGCAGAAGCGCCGGGGATTGAACGCAGTGCCTACAATACCCCTGTGAAATATGGCGGTTTCCTGCCAGAACCTCATGTGTGGACGTTGAAAGTATTAGCACCGATCGCGCTTCAGCCCGTTGTGCAAGCAATGTATGACATTCACAACGATTTGTTTGTGAAAAAACAGGCAGCACAAATCAGGCTCATTGATGCGTATCAAAGCTTTAATGAACTGGGCACCCGTACCCGTGCTGTAGCGCCGTCTCCCTTTAATACTGTGACCACAAATACTTATGGACTAACTGAGTATTTCGCACAGTTTGATGTGTGGTTCTCTAAGCAACCTACTTTTGCACAGGAAGGTGGGAAAGTCATCATTGACTTAGCGTTTGAAGAGTATAAGGTCGTGCCTGCGTAATGGTAAACGCTACTGCTGTTAAAACTAGAATCTTAGTAGGACCGGATGAGATCCTGTTTGATGAAGCCTTTGTCACCTTAGCAGCAGGCTTTGACAAGCGCGATCGCGGTGGCTTAGCCAAAATCAGCGGCACATTAGTATTGACAGCATTAGACAACAATGTAGCGCTGCTTAACCCCAGGCTTAACTATGACATTGGGGGCGGCATCATTCCCCGTGCTTTATGGAGTCGCGGGCAGTTTTTTCGTGTACAGGTCTTAAATAGCAGCGGGGCATGGATTGACCATCGCTTCAGTGAACTCTTCATCCTTAAGGAGCCTTTACCGCCAAAATCACCGCAACCCCAAGATGCACGCATTACGCTAGAAGTTGGTTGCTGGTTGAAGCTAAAAGATTATGCAGCACCCAACCCTAACCCTTTGCTAGCGTGTGACCCTGAAGATCCAACTCTCAGCAATGTTGGCATTGTGCAAAGCCCTGGTGAAGTAGTCCGTAAGCTACTAGTAAAAGCAGGCGTACAGGGCACATGGGAAGGCTCAATCGAAAACTATCCTTTCTATTACCCTGTTTCTAATGACAGTGGCAGCTATTTAGCGGTTGCAGGAGAGGTTGCCTATGCCCGGTTTTACTCGCTGGTGCAGAAGCGATCGCCTGCTGGCAATCTCACCGCTGTAGACTATCGTGCTGATGTCAATGCTACGCCGTTGCTAACAGTGACGATCGGAGAAGACGAGGCTGAGTATATGCCTGTCGCTGGGCAAGAAACGCCATGCGAAGAAATTCGCGTGCAAGGCTCAACCTACGACATCACGGATACCTGGCAAGACACAACCGTTTGCAAAATCACTTATGCCCCTGGCTCTAATCTTGTCACTCGGATTACCTGCACTAGAGACGCACAGGACGCAACGCAAATCCTGCATGAAGTCGAGGAACTTGAGCCTCGTGGCTTATTAGCACCTGACGATTCGCCAGGTGATGATTCGCTCATCTTCAGTCGCCGCACGACTAATATCAAGACTTACGAGGTTAATGTCTGCGGCAATGGGAAGTTGCTGCAAGACGAGACAACGATCGTGCGTCCGTTTCGAGTAGCAGCCAGCGAATTTTGGAGTGGCTTAAGCACTGCTCAGAAGGCAAATTACGCGGCTTTTAGTCCGTCGATCGATACTCGCACGATCACCTACTACCACTACACGCCCAAAGAAGTAGTAGACGAGATTGAAAGCCGCACTAGCCGCATGCTGGCAAGCGTTCTGCCTGACGTGAATCCATTGACAGCAGGCGTGATTTTCCAAGTCCCTGCTGCGAGTGAAATCCAGACGTACCGCGAAATCAGACCGGGGCAATGGGAGTACACACAAGCGCCAGCCGCACCGCTGATTGATGTCTTTCCTGATGCTGTGCCTGATACGGCAACGGTCAGCGAGAAAATCAGACTCACTACAACCAATCCAATTTCTACGGTGAGCGGCAGTGGGCAAAACAACCCTCCTGCTGCTGAACGGCGACCACAGCGCTACGGACGCAATGAACGACAGCTAGACGGCGTGGCGTTATTTGGCAGCTTTGCAGGTTCCAATCAGCAAGACCGTCGCCGCTTTATCTCAATCCCCTGGATGATCAGCAATGAGCAAGCAAGCGCGATCGCTCAAGAAATAGGTGAGGATCTCGTCGGACGCAGACAAGGAGCGCAAATCCTGCTAGGGCTGACTGACGAATGGTTGACCAATGAAAACCCTTACCCGGTCATCCACGTCAGAGAACCGCGCTTTGTGTTTAGCAGTGGTGTTTGGTCAAAGGTGTATGACACGATTGTTTATCAAGTTGACGGGCTGAGCTTCTCGCACGATCGCACTCGCGCCACTGTGGGGTGTGAGTTAATCTGGCTGGCAACCATCCCCGCTAACGCTACTGTGCCAGTGCTGCCCTATGTGCCTACAGTGATGCGATCAGGTGTAGCGCCAGTCCTGCAACTCAGTAGTATCTCTGGCTCGTTCGGTTCGTTGATCAGTCGTTCTGGTGTGGCACCGATCATTCGCTTGTTTGCCCCTAGTGGCAAAGCTGCTACAACAATTACGCGATCGGGCGTAGCTCCTGTACTCAGGCTTTCTGCCTTGAGTGGTTCAGGTGTCGGAGTGATTGGCGGCAGCTCTCTGGCTACAGGCGCGATCGGTGCCTGGAAGCTTGACAACAGCCTCAATGATGCAATTAGTACGAATAATTGGATCTGTCGCTACTTTGATCAAAATGCTGGCAGCCTACAAACAGCAACACCTACCTATGTCACTGGCTATAACGGTCAAGCCTTTACCAGTAGCGACACTGCTGGTTCTGGTGTCTATGGTTCTTTCCTGCAAATCAGCATTGCTACTGGCACAGCGCTGCGGATTGACGACAAATCGTTTACGCAAGCCTTTGTTTTCAGACCGCAAAGCTCTAGCTACACTTATATTCCGTTGTGCTACTACAACACAAGCTCTGGTGCCACTCAAATGCAGGTTGTCTTTAATGGCACTAAAATCACCTTCCAGTATGCGTCTACGACTGGCAACGGAGACGTAGCGCTATTTGATTCGGCTCAAGATGTGGGGCTAGAGACAAGCGAATCGTACAGCATCAACAAAACCTACCTCGTAGTAATTTGGAATAATCCTACAGGCACCGCAGGGTTAGCTGTCCGAAACTTAACTGATAGTGTTAATTTCACAACCGTTACAGCAACAGGTAAGCCGCTGATTGTACGGACAGGTGGCAGTAATCGTTTCTTACTGAATCAGCCCAACTCAGGTTTCTTCGCTGGCACATGGATTGACTGCGTAACGATGTGGAACCGCGTTCTGAGTAGCGCCGAAATCACTAGCCTAGTCTCTAATCCTCAATATCCTTTTGACGCTTTGCCCGTGGTTCGTTCCGGTGTGGCACCTGTACTCAGGTTGAGTGCGTTGAGTGGTAGCCGGAATGCATCTGTAGCGCGATCGGGTGTGGCACCTGTGCTCAGGTTAAATGCTACCCCCGCAACCCTAGCTGCTAGTGTTCCTTCTGCTGGTTCTCCTTCTGCTTATTGGAACCTCACAAGTAATGGCAATGCGGTTGTGGGTACACCTAACCTTGATGCTGGTGCAGGCGCAACTTTTACAAGTGGCGATTATGTCACTCTAAGCGGGGGTTCTAACTCTACTTTGACCGGGGCTGATACTGCCGACATATCCGTAGGCAATGCTGCTTTTACTTGGTGTACATGGGCTTATTTAAATTCAACTACTGCTTACTTCATTCTTCAAAAGGGTTTTGTGCCGGGTACGAATTATTCAAATGCTATTTTTGAATACGTCTTGTACTTCGACGGGTCACGGTTTGTTTATGTTTTGTATAACATTGCAACGGGTGCGCCTACTTCGCAAACAGTTTTGGCTAGTAATTTTAGTGGAGCTACCTCTAGCACGTTCTATTTTCTCACCATTTACTACAAGCCTGGTTCCCCAAACGAAATTGGCATTAGCGTGAATGCAGGCGCATTCAATAAGGCAACTACCACCATACAGCACGGCGACACGGCACAGAATCTAACGCTGGGGTATCGCTCTGAAGACGGCGCTAACTTATGGGGCAGGATGCGCTACACGGGTTTCTTCAAAGACCTGCCAACTTCTGAGGGTGGCAACGTTGACCTCTCGTACTACTACAACAGTGGTGCAGGTCGTGCCTTGTAAATGTTCTACTCAATCCAATCTGGAGTTCCTTGTGCAACCAATTCAATTCAAGCTCATCAACGCTATCAAAAAGTCAGACGACGGCTTCACTTTGATTGAACTGCTAGTTGTTATCATCATCATCGGCATTCTCTCCGCGATCGCCCTGCCATCTTTCCTGAACCAGGCAAACAAAGCGAAAGAGTCTGAAGCTAAGACTTATGCAGGTTCTATGAACCGTGCTCAACAGGCTCACTTTCTGGAAAACAACGCTTTCTCTAGTGATGTTTCGTTATTGGGCTTAGGCATCAAAACCGAGACGACTAACTACACTTACGCGATCCAAGATGCCTCTGAATCCGCTGTCGCTAATGTTGCCTACCCCCTTTTCACCACTACACTAAGGGCGTATACAGGTGGTGTCGGCATCGGCTTCACGACTGGCACGACAGAAGGGGAAGCTACCACTCTAGCCGTGCTCTGTCAGTCAGTAAAACCTGCTAGCGGTAACCCAGCAGCAGTAACTTTCGTCGCTAATGTTGGTCCGTCTTGCGCTGAGCCGGATTTTGCGGATTTGGGTAAATAAGGTTTCTATCTCCATAAAAGGTGCAAGCCCGGTAGACGTGAATCTACCGGGCTTTTATTTGCCAAATGATGGCGCTATCTAACAGCTACAACGGCTTAGCGAGTCTTCATAGATCAGAGTGTCATCTTCACTGACAGATACAGCTTCTAGCGGAGTCCGATTGAGCGAATAGCTTAAGTCGTAACGCCAACCGGGTTCCGAGTTATGCCGCAGCGCTTCAAACGGATTTTCATAAGCCATCGCTACAATCACCCCTTTGTGCTTGCCGTAGAAAGCCTCCTCAAAGAGTTGAAACTTAGGCACTGGTACAGATTCAGGTACGGCAATGATCAAACGCTCCATCGCGCCTCTCTCATCTAGTGGAAAGAGCTTGCTTTCGTGCGACACATCGCTCATCTGAATAGGCTTATAAAAATCAATGCGGTAATTGAAACCAGGCTCAAGGCGACAATCTTCTGTGTCGGTCGTGTAGGTAAAGGCAGACACCACGCCGCAATTGCCTCCTGGGGTCTGGACATGTTGACCTTCCTCAAACTTAGGTTGTGGAAACTTGTACTGACGCGATGTAGCAGTAGATTGGCTCATAGCAATGTCTCCAATGATTTCAATATCGTTCTCTGGTACGTCATCAACAAAGACACGCGGCTTGTAAAACTGCACGTGGTAGGTGAAGCCGGATTCGTAATGATGCCGATCGGCTTCGTAATCGGTATAGGTCAGCGCAATGATTACGCCCTGTTCGATCACCAGTTCTTTTGTGTCATCAGTGCGCCACTCAGTCTGGATATGCTGACCCGCTTTGTACTTCGGTTGCGGAAACTGGTAGGGGTTAGTCTGATTCACGTAACGACTCCTCTAACTCCGCCAGTTGCAGGTTGATGTAGTGCTCACCCATCTCTAGGGCAGCAGTAAGCGAAACGTAGTTTTCGCCATACGGATCAGTCCAATCCATGCCATCGGGGTCAAAGACACGGAAGGCAAAACGCCCTTCTGGTGTGGCTGTCGGTATGATCAGCCAATCCTTGTATGGTTGAGAATGAGCGTAGAGCAGTCGCTGAGTGAAGTTAAAGGCACGGCGCGTAATCGGCAAAACATCTTTATAGGTCAGGTGCATGGTTCTATTCCTCTAAAAGTGCAGTGAGTAAAGGAGGGGTGAGGAGGCTCACCCGTGCAGCAAGTAGAGGATGTTAGAAGCCAGGTTCTGAGAGGGTTTCCCAAATCTCGTAACCCATCAAGCCGTTGATCACTTTCTGATGAGCAATCTCGCGGATCACATCGGTGAAGCGATCGGTCTTGGTCGTGATGGTCAGGGTGCGCTCATCCTCAGTGCGTCGGTTGATAAGGGTGACAATGTGACGGACTTGCGGAGGAGTAGCGATCGGGCGTGGAGCGGACAAAGGAAGGCTGGTAAAGCGCTTAGCAGGAGAGACTTGAGCGGTTGCGGGTGTCATAATGAGCAGGAGTCCTTGTGTATGGATTCAGAGAGCCGTTGCTTTTTCTTCGCGGGAGGGGCAGCGGTTTCTCTATGCCTTATTATTACTAATTAGTTAGTACCTGTCAACTGCTTGGTACTTTAACAACGTACCATTTACATGTGATACACTAGCCGTAGTAATCTATTGGTATGAATATGAAGCAACTACGCCTCAGATCTGGTAAAAGGGCTGAAGAGGTCGCCGCAGAGCTAGGAGTGGCGATGTCTACTGTCCGAAACTGGGAGCAGCTTAAGACTGTGCCTAGAATGACTCCTGTGCATATGCAGCAGGTAATGGCTGTATACGGGTGTACTTTTGATGAGCTTGTTCAGGCTGAAATAGAAAGACAGGGGAGGCGGGCTAATGCCTAACCTTTCTCGTGCAGCCTCTAATCTCTTTGACTCAATCTGCCGTATTGACGAAGCAGGTAATGAGTATTGGTCTGGTCGTGAATTGATGCCGTTGCTTGGCTATTCCGAATGGAAGCATTTCAGCCCTGTGATTAGCCGTGCAAAGCTTGCCTGTGAAAACACTGGAAACCCAGTCATAGAGCACTTTAGCCGCGATACCGGAAAAAACCCTTTAGGGGGTAGACCGATGGAAGATTACAAACTTTCGCGACTTGGTGCTTACTTAGTTGCGATGAACGGAGATCCACGCAAGCCGGAAATTGCCTCCGCTCAGTCGTATTTCGCTGTGAAAACTAGGGAAGCAGAAGTAGTCGTTCCCGCTCAAAATGAAAGACTGAGAGAATTAGAACTAGAGTTAGAGCTTGAAAAATTGAAACGCGATCGTGAGACGACGTTTTTTGCTGTCACTGCGACGATGGGGGAGGAAACTGGGCGACGTGTGATGGCAGAAGCTAGAGGCGAACAGCTAATTCAGTTAGCACCACCAGCTCCAGAAACCGTTTTCATTGAGCAGGGTACCGATTTAGTAGTTGGCAAGACAGCTAAAGGTCGATCGCTGACATCTCTCTTAAAGGATGCTGGTCTAAATCCAAGCTCAAAGAAAGACATGAGCAAAGCTAAAGAGCGGCTCAAAGCGATCGGCATTGACTACGAGACTGGAGACGGGCTGGAAGAGGCTGCTTATTTGCGTCAGCACTACGTCATTGCAGAGTCAAGGTATGCTGAAGCTCGTCGCATTTTGACCCAAGACAATGCTGCTGCCAACCTGTTTGTTTGGGGAATGCAGCAAAAAGCCTTGAATGGGCAGGTAAGACAAGCACGGCAATTAGAGGGTTAAGCCATGACTGATGAGCTTTTAGAGCGCCTTCAGAAGTTATCCGATCGTATTCGTGAGATGACTGCTGAAAAACAGGCGAAGAACGCAAAAGTTCGGGCAGACCTTGCCTTTCTTAAGCAATGGTGTGCAGAGCGAGGGCTTGATCCTTGGGAAGGTAGCCCCTGGGAAGGAAAGAACAGCCCGCATAACACTCATGGCGCGGCGGTCGAAGAGGTTGATTAAAGCCTTAAACCCCTAACATTATTTGTTGAGCTGCGCTACCAGCACAGCAACGCTATCAGCTAATGACCGGATCGTATCAGCTTGTTTATCCGCTGTCTCCGACTGTTTTTGAACAAGCGTTTTCAGCTCCGTAAAACCCGTTTCAACGGTCTGCGCCAAATGGTCAACAGTGCTTGAGAGATGGGTCATCGTCTCGGTCAGGTGCCCGATCTGCTCAGTCAAGATGTCTAACTTCTCATTATTTCCGTTGACAGTCATTGTTCTCGCTCCAAGTTTGAAGCGATCGCCCACCTTCCAAAGTAGCGATCGCCTGTTCAGTTGCACCCAAATCACTTATCTAGAGGTAACCTCATGACATTTTCGCACAACTCCACAAACAACGGCTCTAACAACGGCGCTACTCTCCCCAGTACTTTTGACGCTTTCTTTCGACAGCCCCAAGCAGGGGACTTCATTAAGCAAGTGGAAGATGGTATTGAATATTACACAGAGCAGACAACCGGGCGATCGGGTATGAGCCACAGTGGATTAGGACGCATGGCAGGAGTAGCTCATCCGTCCATCATCTATTGGGAACGCAAGATTAGTACTTCTGACCCTGTAAACAACTCCCTTCCAGAAGTCTTCAAATCATTTGCAGGCAAGGCTTTGAAGCTTGTAAACAACTCTGATCCACAAGGCTCTGAAATCTTGCCCGATGATTTCTGTGCAGCGGTTATAGTTTACTACGCTTCTTTTGCTAGTCCCAAGGATCAAACTCAAGCAGCCAAGCTTGCTTTGATGATTTGCACAGGCATTGGACTGAGGACGCACATTCAAGCTAAAACAGGCTGGCGTGAATCGGGTTTGCCAGTGGATAAGGTTGTCTCAACACAGCCTGAACCAATTTCTACTTCTGCCCCTGAAATCTCAGACGATCGCATTCTTGAAGTGATGTCTGCGATCAAGCCTCACCCATTCACCAAATGGCATGGCGATCTGATTGCAACCAATGAAGGCGTAGCTGAGTGGTTAGAAGTGACGAGTAGCAAAGTAGCAGGTTTTCGGCATCGACACCGTGAAGCGCTAATCAAGGATGGGGTGATCACACGTCCCGTTAAAGTAGGCTTGCGGAAGAAGTTAAACCTGGCGGTGCCAACCAGTAGTGCTGTCATTTGGACACCACAAGCGTTCTTAAAATTGGTGCAGATGGTGAGAGGCTCTGAACCAGCCGCAAAGTTTTGCCAAGTGCTAGGTTTGCCATCTAAATCAAAACTACAGGAGACGATCGAGGTCAAAGCAGAGCCAGTTAAGGCTTCGCATAGGCAATCAACCAAAGCAAAAACAGAGCCGACGAAGTTAGTGCGGCACAAGTCAGAGTCTCAGGCGAAACTAGCGTTGCTGAAAGAAGGCTTTGAGCTATTGGAGCAGATTGGTGTTGCTGATGACCAAGACAGACTGCTGCTCAAGAACGAGGTGATGCATTTGCTGATGTCCGATCGCTCATCAACACAAAGTAAGTCAGCAGCGCCAAGCGAAAGAGTAGAGGAATCGGTTTATTTCATCAGCGATCGGTGTGTAGAACTGGGCTATCAACCCGATACCTATACTTTGCTGGAAATTGCCCGTAAAGCTTCCAGGAATTATGCGCTTCGGCATGGGGTCAATCCAGCCAAGGTAACTCAATCAACAAACGGTACGACCAGCAAGGTCAATGTCTACAGTAGTGCCGACTTAGACATATTGGATGAGGCGATTAAGGCTGTGATGGGTTGAGTTGAGATCGAAAATCAGCAAAAAGGGGCGAGCGACAACCCATCACTCGCCCCTTTTGTGGGTTAAGGTTTCACTTTTGGCTTTGGAGGATCGAGTTCTGTTCTATACTTCAGTTCGCCGGAAGCGCCTTTCACCAGTTCATTCAGCGCGCCAGTTTTAGCCAGAAATTTGCGGCATTCATTTGATAAAACTTCTTTGTCAACGTCATTGAAGTTTGCTAATTTCTGTTCGTTGATGCAATACAGTCTTTCCTTATATTCTCGGTTTGTCTTTTCTTCGTTTTCTGCAATTTTGCTGGTCGCATTTTCCAGGCTAGCAATCAACCTGTCGGCAGCATCATATTCTTTTCTTTTTGCTATTGTCTCTTCACGAACTGCGGCAAGATTGTCAGAAAGAGTCTGAGCAGTTAAATCAACTGTTATGCCTAGAGTCCATTGTTTAGCAACAAGGTCGAGCTTGGAAAAGCTTAGACTGCCATAAGGATCTATTTCAATCGTATAAAAGTCGGCTGCGGGTATTGGTTGCATTGCGAAACTGAAGACGCAAGCCCCAGAACTGCTAATTTTTTGGACTTCGCCATTGCTTAATGCTCCGGCAGCAATTAAATTGCCAGCTCCATTTTTTAATCTTATTTGCTTCCCGATCGCGGCACCGTTGGAAACGCTTGCTGAACTACCATCGCACTGCTGAACTGCTGGTGCATCTTTAACATGCCTAAGTCGCCATGCTGAGTCAGATTTTGATTCAAAAAGTACAGCAATCTCTCCTTTTAAGGCTTGAGGTGTTGACGACTGAGGCTGTGGAATAGATTTGCAGCCAACCAAAAGCACCAGTCCAACCGTGCCAGCGAGAACTTCTTGGAGTGTCATTGTTTTCGCTTTAGCCTAGCCACTGCAAGAGGCGATCGGCAAGGATCAACTGTACTAGCGCTCTAACAATGAAGCGAAACACTTGACAAGTGGCATCATATAAGCATCGTCACTGCTTCTTCTCATGCCCTCTGTTATCCCAAATCGCTTGTCGTTGGACTTTCTGACTGCCTACCTACCGGGCTCAACCACGATCGACGCTCATCTGTTGACCGCAGCGCCTGCCGAATCTGCCACCACAGGAGCCGATCTTACCGTTGCCAGTGGTGGTAATGTTAGCCGTCAAAACTTTACACTTAGTTCACCGTCTGCCGATGGTTCAGGTGCCAAAACAGTCCCCAGTGTCACGTCTCTAACCTGGACGGGACTTTATGCAGGGGCTGCTACTGCCATCACTCACATTGGGTTTACCAAGCGGATCGGTGGTAGTTATGCGTCATCTGACCCCATCATTGACGCGATCGAGCTTACGACTGACACAACGATCGCCTCTACCACTACCGTCTCTGCCTCACCCAACATCAGCACGACCAATAGCTTCTCAGCTTTAAGTGTCGGGCAGACCATCACGGGTACTGGCATCCCATCGGAGACGACGATTCTGGCGATTCCGACCAGTACAACGATCGTGCTTTCTAAACGGGCTACGGCTTCAGGTACGGTCACGGTCACGGTCAAAACGCCTAATTCCTACACACCACCGACCGCTTCCGGTGGTGCTGATTTCGCGTTTACTTTCCCTGCCTACCTGCTAAAAATTGACGATTATTTGTAATGCCTGATGATGTTACTGACAACCTGCGGAGCCTTCTAAATACTAAGCGGGGCGATTACAATAAGCAGGTTTTAGCCAAGCATAACGACCCTACTCAGTCGCAAAGTTTTGTCACTGCCTGGTCAGACGATCGCGTGGTGGTGCGCGGTCACAATGGCACTGTTACAACCAAAAATGCGATCACCAATGGCGCGATCGGGCTGGGCGATCCGGTGACTGTGCGCGGCAATACTGCTAATGAGATGCCAGTGAGAAGGCGGCAAGCGGTGGCAGAAGAAAAGACAGCAGTTAAGACAAAGATTGGGTACGTGTTTAGCAAGACTGTGACAGGGAGTACGGCGATCGTCTGTGCTTCACCAGTGTCAGGCGGCGGCAATGTGGGCGGAACCGCTTTCGGTTCAGTCTATGTATCTTATACGGAGACAAATAGTGCAGGATTCAGCTTTACTAGTCCGCGATCGTTTCTTGGTGGTGCAAGTGTTCAACCTTTTTTAACTAGTCAAAGTCTCAATGAAGACACATTTGTGTTCATTACTGGTTATGGGTCTATACGCCAAGTTACTGTAACAAATCAGCAAACTTTGCAATATGGCGGCGGCTCTTTTTTGTTAAACCTGCGTCTTGACAGAACTTATCCAGATCATCCTGAGCTGGATAACTGGTCGCAAAGAGTTGGTGCTTTCGACGTTGTTTTGCCACCGCCTGACTCTACGCCGAATCCTACGAGCAGCTTTGAGTTTTGGTACAACGGCGGTAAAGCAACAGTACCGATCAGGCTGAAGAAGTTTGCCTCTAACCAGCCTCTTGATGCAAAGCCCTACATCATTCACAAATCAGCCTCCCTCAGTTACGTGGTGCTGAAATACGGCGGCGCTGGCAATGATGGCGGGTCTGCTGACGATTGGTGCAAAATGAGCCTCTTTGAAATCGTTGGCACTTCTGACTTAACAAGTAGTGAGACTATCTACAGTTGGACTCAGGCAGTTTCACTGGAGACGTTTTTACAAGAAACGCAGAATCTGTTTTACGCGATCGCTGCCTCCAAAACCAAAACAGAGGAGCTTGACCTTGCCGCCCTCGTGATGGCAGGCAAGCTGAACGTTAAACTCCAATGCTTCACCCATCGCAATTTGACTAACTTGAAGCTCACAAAAGGGCTGTACTTGATCGACCCCATCACAGGGGAAGATTCGCCGCTTGATGATTTGGTTGGCGAAGCAGTTTACACCTATGGCGCGATCGCCTCTAACCTCGTCAGCCTCGAAGACATCCAAATAAACTTGCGATACTTTGACCTCAAGACTAATCCTAACTACACTGGTTCGGCTGAAAATTGCACGACCAACCCTGCCTATAAACTGATCGAGAAAAAAGTTAAACGGGTTAAGCGAGTGAAGGTCAAAGGGTTAGGCAGTGCTGACAATACGATTAAAATTTTGACGTTTAACGCAGGGCAAATTTAATTAACAATGTCTGACGTTACTGCTAACCTACGCAATCAGTTAGATCTTGCCCGCAGTCGCTACAACGATCGCGCCAATGCCGTCCCACAGCCACCCACAACAGGTACAGTAGTTGGCGTGGCAGGCGAACTATATCAGGTACGTGCAAACGATGGCAGTGGCAGAATATATACCTGCCGTAGCATCTCGACTGGTGCCATAGAAATCGATGCGAATGGGCAGGGGAAGCCTGTAGCGCTAAATACTACTGATCAGGGTACGCCGACGATCAGTGTAATGCCGAATTAGCCGCTTCTATCAGTGCTACTGCTGCGGTTACGGCTTCGTCGATCGTTCTGCCAGTACCTAGCCGCTCAAGCTCGCCTTCTAATGCAGCGTATATCTCATACGTCGAAAAGTAGTCGTATGAAAATACACCAGCGTACCAAACGGCATCATCTTCATCGTCTGGCACGATCGTCAGACGGTATTTAGCAATTAGATCGATAGTTTCAGTCATCTATAACCTTCTCAATGCTATCAGGGTCTTTGTCGTAATCGTAGGGATCAAGATTTGGCACTTCCAAACCAGCGATCGTATGCAATCTTTCGACAAAGCTTCTAACCGTCCATAGTTTACTTACATTTGCGAACAAACTGAAATTTACTTGCTTCAACCGTAGGTGACGGCACTTCTACGTCCACAAGCCTTCACGAACTGAGACTCAGCCCGATGCGCTCTATATTCAGAGACGCATTTAGATCACGGTCAATTGATTCATCACACTCAGGACAGTAGAAAATTCTGTCTGAGAGTTTGAGCGTTTCATGCTTCCAACCACACTTGTGATGTAGTTTACTAGAAGGCTCCCAGCGTCCGATTACAGACAGTCGAGAACCGTAAAGCTTGCACTTATAAGCCAGTTGCCTACGGAACTCGTAAAAGCCCAGCATGGCTACAGCACCCGCCAGCCTGCCAAACTTCAGCATCCCCGATACGTTCAGATTTTCAATGCAGACGACCTGAAAAGTTTTGGCTAGATAGGTTGTCAGCTTATTTAAGAAGTCCTTGCGAGCGCAAAACAAACGGTAGTGAAGTCGAGCGACTTTAGCTTGAAAGTCTTTATAACCTTGAGAGCCAATGACTTTATGACGGTTGACATATTGCAACTTCGCAATCTTCACTTTGAGCCGCTTGTACAACGCAGGCACGTCGAACACTTGACCGTTAGACAAGGTAGCAAAATGCTTCACGCCAAGGTCAACACCTACAGATAGATTGGTTTTTTCTGTCTGGGTTGGCTCAACTTCTAGATTGAAACTAACAAACCACTTATCGGACTGACGACTAATCGTGACACTCTTTGGCTTGAACGATTGCGGCAAGTTTTCAAACGTCCGCAACACTCCAATTACGGGCAGTTGAAGATGATTAACGCCTAAAATTTTGATCGTACCATCTAATCTAAATGCATCACGCTGTCCTTTTTTCTTGAATTTTGGCGGCTTAGAGATTTTCTTAAAGCACCGATCCCACCCATCACGCAACGCTTTCAGCGCGTATTGACCAGCGCATTTAGACACTTCGTATATCCAAGGATTGGCAGATTTGATAGATGCAACGTACCACTTGTGTAAGTCAATTGCTGTCGGGAACTTGATCTTATCTTCTGGGTGTGTAGTATTCCAATCAAGCACCTGTTTGGTTAAAGCAAGACCCTGGTTGTAAGCGTGACGAGCAGTGCCAGCATGTTTCGCCAACACTATGCGCTGCTCGTTGTTTAACCTGAGTTCCGTCTTGAAACCTAGGAGCATGATAAGCTGTGAGTAACTACTACTCACATTATAGCAAATGACAAAGCGAAAAGGTGTCAGGTTGAACGCAGATATTTTGGTTGGTGAGATGGACATTTTGGAAGTCTACTCAGATCAGGTGGCGCGGTCAAAAACGGAATTGATTCGGGAGTGGGTGAGAGGACTGGAAGATTCACTCACTCCCGAAAGCAAGCAATTGTTGGCGAATAGGAGGGAAGAGCACGCTCTTAGCTAACTTTTTTGCCTCTAAGAACATTCAACGGTGATTCAAACAACTCACGATCGGCTTTGAATATTGCCAATCGCTCTAACAACTCATCCCCGGTCATCTGCGGCAAGGTTAAGCAGTCCCAGCTTGAAACCCATACCTTCGTCTGGCTGTAGATCAACACAGCCATTTTTGTTGCTCGGCGCATACGCCTGAAAATGTTCATGCCTAATGCAGCGGGCATCACGATCGCTACGCCATCCATCGCAAAACCTAAGTACCAGTAATTTGAGTTAACTACTTGCGGGGCTTGCCAGAATAGCGCGATCGAGCAAGCGCCAACCATGCAACCAGAAATCAACCATCGTCTCAATGTTTTATTCATTTTGGAGCCTTAGCTGTCCCAATCAGGGCAAACATCACCTTGCCAGCCTTTCGGATGCACCGCGCAGATCAACTGCGTGCCCCGATGCACTTCCCCGTGGTAAAAACGGCAGCCAACACAGGTCGATCGGCGTGGTGGTGTGAGCGTTTGGATGACATCATCCCAATCGATCGATGTGAAGTGGGGTGTGGTTTCTAGTTGCCCGTCAGCATCCAAATAAATAAAATCAGCCCGAAGACGATCGCGTATCCCTTGCCATGTCAAACCACGAATCATTTTAAGCCTGATTAGCGCTGCGACTGCATCTTCAGTTGATAGCCCAAAAAGATTACGCGCAAGGTCGATCGACTCAATCACAAAACGATCACTATCCATTGCTCACCTTCCTGTTCCTCAAAGCTTGCGCGATCGTACCTGCCAACCGCTTGTCCTTCGGGTCCACAAAATACTCGATATTGCTTTCCACAAAGACAGCGCAATACTCCAGAGTGCTGTCGATAGTGCTCAGAGCCTGCGCGATCGCATCTGTCGTAGCCCTATCCTTAATTGCGTCTAGGTTGCGATCGTCGTTCATAGCTTGAACACCATGCCGCGACAGAACAATTTCTCGTCCTCGTAAATATCAAATGGTTCGCCACCTTCAGTGTCAATCAGCCATGAAGCATCTAGCCCTTCTGGTTCCCATGTTGCTGTAACTTTGCGAACGCCTGTCAGGGATGCAGTAGGATACTTCGCCAAGAAAGCTAACTCATCCTTAGAAGTGACGATCGCCCCGTTTACTATTGCTACTTCAGCGCCATCGTAAGCCCCTACCTCATCATCGATCGCGCCTCTAAATTCAACATTGTCGTCGGAGTAGCCAAACGCTACAACCAAGCTATGCTCTTTGGCGATCGCTTCTTCCTCTTTAGTAATCTCATCGCCCATCTGCCGACCGTCTAACAATGCTGCTAGTGTCTTAGCGTCCATCAGCCCTCCCTCCTGTATAGGTGCTTATCTTCTGCCTCTTTCAATTCTTGCAGGCGACGTTTCACAGCTTTACGATTGAAATGGATTGCCCGAAGTGCGCGATGCTCCGAAAGCTGATTTCGCAATGCGCCCTGCGCTTCCAAATACTTCTGATGCATCATGTCGAGCTTATCCTTAATCTCTTCATCCGTCATGAAGTCGGAATCAGCACTAGAGCGATCGACCAGCGCTTTATGCGCCCGCCGACATTGAGCACCGATATGAAACATGGCAGCAGCGATCGCTTCTAGCCATTCAGCAGGCGCATTCACTTCTTCTGCTTTAACTCTGCCACCGACGACAACGGGCTTAGATCTACTTTGCATGGGGCAACCTGGAACACATAACAATTTTATAGAAAAGGGAGAGGCTGAGAACCCGCAAAACCGATCGTGCTTTAGCCGTGGGAGTGTCAACGACGTTGAATCTTAAAAGGGAATAAAAAAGTTTTTGCTACATAACCTTTTGTGCCATTAAGAAAAGCGACATCAACATAATCAACCAAGCCATCACGCCCAAAATCAATCCTGTACTTAACCTTATAATTTGTCACGCCACACCACCGAGAACCGATTGGCACCTTGGCAATAGCTTTTTGGTCGGCACCACGTACAGATAAACCTGTGCTGCCTCCATTAACACAAACTTTAGTTGCAGCAGAAGCAGGCAAAGCGCCTAGAAAAGTAAGTCCAAAAATCACTATAAGAATCTTCGACATTTTATTGCTCCAGTTGAATCAAAGAAAACGGTGCAGAACAAGACCGATCGCTGTCATAGTTGCTAACTCAAACTTGTAGCGCCATACCGTCAACACAAAACGACATAGCAGCAGGCACAACAGCACAAACCTCCCCCACCAATGCAACAGCGTTTGCAAAAGATTTGGGTAGCGCCCATGCTTGCGTCGTTGTTCGCCTGCCGAAAGACCACCAGATAAAACGCCGTGCAAAACGCTGTCGTGAAAGCTTTTAGAAACTGGTAAAACAGACCACCATAAGCGATCGCTACCATAGTTCAGGTGATGGCAGGCGTACCCTGTATAGCCGCCGCGCTGTTGCCCGATCGCTTGCAATGTGATGCAGCAGCGCCCACAAACCAGCCAAAGCCAGCGCTTATGATGCCGCCTCATCCTTTCTAGCCGTGCGTAGTAACCTAAATCAGCCATCGATGAACCTCCTGACTTTATTGACTGGAATTGCAAAACCATTGCCGCCAGCTTTGCAATTGCCACGCTCATCAGCATCACATTGAGCATTGATGCCGACTAACTGCCCTCGATCGTTCAGCAATGCCCCACCGCTGTTGCCGCGATCGAGATGGGCTGAATGCTGCACCATGGCACTGATAGCGCTCACACTACCCGTTGTGCGTGTCATCTTGCCAAGCTGATTACCGATCGCTGTAATTCGCTCACCCTGACGCACATTTGCCGCCAGCGGCACACCAGGCAACGCAGTAGAGACTGACAACAACGCTAAATCTTCTGATGGGGATTGCTTGATTAACTTGGCGCGAGTAATAAAGCCGTTTGATAATTTGACGTTAACTGTATTGCTGCCTTTGACCACGTGGTAATTCGTGAGCAGCTTCCCTCTGCCAAGACTCACAGCGCTACCGATTTCGTAACCTGCATATATTGCAAAGGTCGTCTGTGCTCCACGACTAGCAGCAACCTCAGTCTGCTTGCCAACCTTAGAGCAAACCTGAATCGTGTAATCCTGAATAGACGGATAACCGCCTTGAGGCTTGCTGCTGTTCTTATTACTGGCATTGCCTGAGTACCAGAATGCAGCGGTCGATCGACAGGCTTCAAAACTGCTCTCACCAGCCTTACGCGATCGCTCAAACTCTTGTGTTAGTTTGCAAGTCGCAATTTTTTCTTGGAGACTGGAACTACCTAAAAACTGTTGAGCACTAATCGATTGCCCTAAGCACTCCTTCGACCAGGACGGCACATTGTCAGGCATGATCTGATACTTGCCTAGCGCTCCAGAATCACGGTTGACCTGAGTATAGTCGCCGCCTGATTCCTGGGTGGCGATCGCCTTGATCACTGGATTTGCCACAACGATCGACGCTTGCCCCACCACAGCTAATTCTAAGTAACCCCGCATCGGCGGCATGTAGCTACCACCTTTGGGCTTTTGCGCCCAATGCAAATGCGGTCCAGTTGAATTGCCTGTGTTACCAGAAAGGGCGATCGTAGCTCCTGCTTTATAGGTGCCTGAGTTGCACTGTGACAGATGCGCTGCCATAAACTCATAAGTGCCTTCAGTCGGCACAATCACTGCATAAGTGCCTGCTGCATTGCCTTCACTTTGGTCATGGCATTTCACGTTGCCATCTAGAGGCATTTTAATGGGTGTGCCAGATGGCAAAGCCACATCTACACCTTTATGGGAAGTCGATCCGATACCACCGGGGGAGTTACGCGGTCCGTAGCCACTAGTGACTTCGTAACTGCCAATCTTCTCGCCTGCTGTAACTTTGGCAAGATCAATCACAGTATCGCCGCTCGGTTCAGGTGTCTTGCTGTCCATCGGCACTAGACCAGCCACAGGGTTAATCATCGTCAAGACCACGCGCACCCAATCCTTCGGGTCTAGCGTTTTTGCTTGCTGTCCCACTAGCAGCACTCCAATACAAACCCACGGCGCAATCAGATGAAAGCCTAGCGTATTGAGATAGAGCGCTTCCTGGATGTCGTCTGAAGCTGCTTTAAGTTTGCGATTGACAAACTTGACCAACTTTTCAGCATCATGATCTTTGCTCTTGCGATCGCGCTTCGTTGATGACTGCGATCGTTTTAGTCCTGACTCAATGCCATCCAGCCGTTGATTTATTTTTGTAAGGGCTCTTACTAAGTCAGCGTTCTCAGCCATTGCTCACTCCTTCGGTGTCGGTGGCTGCATCTGACTTGAGTCTTTACCCATGCTTGGCAGATCCCACCCTGTCGCCCGTTGAATTTCCTGGTTGGCAGGCGCAATCAACCCAGGCGTAAGAATCTGCATGGCAATCCAGAGCATGACGAAGTAGTAAGTGGCGATCGCTGTGCGTACCATCACTCAACCCCGTTTGGTGGTACTGGGTTGCGCTGCTCTGGTGTGGGCGTGCGGGTTTGCCCAGTCAGAATGAACGTAGCGACGTTATAGAGCACTTTGATCGTGCCGCTTACGTCCACTGAAAGTTTGATGGTGCCTGAGCCTAGAAGGTTCAGTAGCAGCGAAGCAATAACCAAAGTGCCAACCAATCTAACCATGAACCAATACCCCCACTTTTTGTAATGCACTTTCCCAGACCTGCTTCACCCGTTGGTATTTCGGGTCAGCGTTGCGGAGTTCTTTCAAGCCACAGTCGATCGCAATCTGCCTTAACGGACTCTTGATCTCTTTTGCTAAAAACTGCTCAGCCAGCTGTTCAATTTCAGCCAACTTTGCGGTTGTAAACACTTGCTGATGCCAAACTTCAAGCGGGTCTGTGTCGTCTTCTGGCAACTTAAGCTCAACGCTGTCCACGCTGAGATACGGCATGATGCGAATATTGATCTCTTGATTAGTCCGCACAACACCAATGCGATCGCAGCCTGGGATCCTTGTGATGCCCTTAGCGCGTTCAAGCATTGCATCTACATCTTCAACACCCATGCGCTTCAATGGGTCTTTTTTCAAGGCTGATGTGTGAAGGACGATCGTATTAAACGAGTCTTGTGCCGCCAGTGATAACCCGGTGTCGGTCACGGTCAAATTCTGCACACCGCAGATTACCTTCACCCGCTGTTTGAGTCCACGGTTAAGAATATTTTTAAAGGCAGAGATAAACGGATCAAACTCGTCTTTACCTTTTGACCGCGCAATGTCAATCACTGCAATCAGCTCGTCAATCACTAAGAGCCTGGATTGGAAGTTACGCACTTGCATTGGATCCTGGCTCAGTTTGGCACGTCGATCGACTTCTGCCGATTCAGCCAGAATCGAATCACGGATTTCTTCGTAGCTGGCACGGATATAGCGTCCTCGCGGCAGGTTAAACCACCAATTCGGCTCACTGCCCTCATGCGACGAACCATAATCCAAGTCGCAGATAGTGACATGCAGATCAGCAACAATCTCAAAGTGCTTGGCTAAGACCCACAGCAGAAAGGTAGTCTTGCCATCGCCACTCACACCGCAGACCAACAACGATCGTCGGATGCAATCGCCTAGCCACTCGCCTTTGATGGACTCTGCTTCTACCCAAGCTTGCACATTTGTCTTGAGTTCTTTTTGCAGGTTCTGCACTTGGATTAACTTGCGAGCTTCACCAATGTCCTTGCGACTGAAGGCAAACGTCTCGAATAAGTGCTGCCAGCCTTCGGTAAAGCCATTGACAGGTTCACGCAAAACAGCAGCATAATCGCCGTTTGTGAGCTGGTGCTTGCGGTTGATGCCATACGCACCGCCCACCATTGCCAACCCTGCATACATCCCTACCGGACTACGCAGCAAAGACATGGTGAGAGTAGCGCTACTTAACAGCAACAGGCTTGCGATCGCTTTTGGGTTCATCTTGAGGCACCGAAGGATTGAGAAAGTTTGTACCGAGAATCAGAGAGTATTGCGCGATCGCTTCGTTGGCAGCGTCCAGGTACTCTTTAGGCGCGATCGCCTTGCCACTCACAGCCTCGCCTTTTTTGACGGCTCTCAGGGCGTAGAGACAAGCAAGCGAATCGATGAAGTAGTCTTTGATCACTTGAAACTGTTCGGCATCGCCAGAGAGAGAACCGTAGCGCTTGGAGGCTTTGATGTACTGGTTGTACTGCGCAACGTAGGTCTGCACCAGCCAATACTCAGCATTGCTACTCTTTTGCGCCTGACGCTGGAATTGGTCAGCCCGAATCTTGAGCAGTAAACCAAAGTCACGATCGCCTGTCACTACCGCCTTATCTAACGTACTGATCAACTCATCCATTGAAGGAGAATCAGTTGCAGGTGCTACAGGCTGTCCATCCTTCAGTTGCTGCCTCACTACTGGCGTGTCGCGGGTTGGTGCAACAGATGGTGATTGGTGGGGACGTGTGACTAGAGGTAAGATCAACGCCCCACCAACAGCACCAAAGAACAGTAGCTTGCTGAAAAAAGTGGGTTTGGCGATCGCGCTTGGCTGAGGCGTTGGTGGAGTTGGTGTGTGCCCATTTTGAGAGCCGAAATCTGGTGTGTCTGAAAGCATGAAAATGTCCCACTAGATTTGAATTTGTCCCACTAAATGAACGCAAGAATCGGTCTTTGAGGCTTGTTGTTGGTGGGAAACTGGGCTTTCTACGGATTGGTTTTTTGATCCTCTCGGAGCGAAACCAGGTTGCTGAGTACTTCTAGCTCAGTAGCCGTAAGTGTGCCTCGATTAAACTGTCGAGCAATGAATTTGGCTACCACTGCATCATCATCTCGCTCTGGTATGGCTAAGGCTGTGGCGATTACTGCCGCTACAGCAGTCAAGCCCGCAAAAGGCGCAATGTGCGTCATCACCACACCCAGAAAGCGCTCACGCCCCTGAATTGTGGTTTCTGGATAGTTCTCCAGGTAGTGATTGGTGGCAGCGCCAGTGGCAAGGAAAGCAGCAACACCACTAACGATCGCGCTGCTTAGTGTTTTCAGGCTCAGACGGTGGAAAGCTTTAGTTAAGTGGTTGGACATGGCTAATGGTGAGGACGCGAAACAACAGGTGGCTATCAGTGGTGACTTGTGGTGACGTATAGCCACCTGTTACAAGCCAGGTATCGAATCAACTGAAAGATCGACTTCAACAGTCGGTGGCGAAAAGCTTGCTGCTGGTGGTCGGAACTGGTTGCTATCCGCTGCCCATCGACTCTCCCAGTCAGATCCATACAAGTGCATCATTTGGCAAAACAAGCGGTGAACATCATCATCAAGACCAGCGACTTTAGCCAAATGCCGAGCGTACTCAGCTTTATCGCCTGAGAACTGAACACGCAGCGGGGAAGTCATAGCAGAGGCATGGAACGAATAGAGATCACTTGAGGCATATCAGCAACAAAAAATCGACCTTTAGTTAACTCTTCCAGTGGTTTTGCTAAAGGGGCAGAACCACCGATGATGAGCACTTCACCAATCTGACCCGATTGATTTAGCGGCTTCCACTTACTGCCAATCTTCTGCCGGATGTTGGTCAACCATTCGGCATGTGCGTCATCAAATGCATCTTTGAAGCTCTGACCATTTTCACCAATTGCGTAGTCGCCACGTTCAATACCATCCATCACAGCCCACGCCTGCGCTGTGTGCCCTAACTTGTGGTTGATTCGTGCTGAAATTGCTTCTGCCAGAGCGTCAGTACCCTGCAAAATAACATCCATATCGCGCTTGATGGAGCCATCTGTTTTATAAAGACGAGCGATAGCCGTGCCCCCACCTAGATCTAGAACTCCGTTGAGCTTGGTATCAGACTTGAAGAGCCGATCTTTAACAGCACGAGCATGAGCCGCTTTTGTTTCATCAACTGGAACCACACGACCGACAGTTGCAACGATACGCTGCCCATCGCGGGTAAATTCGTGCGTACCCTCGATCGACTTGAGGACTTCCAAATCTTCAGTGACACGAGAGCTTGGTAGTGCCAGCAATAGTCGCTCAATCCGTACAACGTCCTCCCCTGGATTCGGTTGTAACGCTGCCAGTACAAGCTTCGGTGCAAGGCTGATTTTGCCAGCCTCAAAAATAGGCTTGCCGTCCTCTTCCTTCGCTGCCTGCCCAAGTACAAAGGTCTGTCCTTCGTGCTCAATCACCACGCTGTTGTGCGATGGCTGAATCTCCTGCCAAGTAGGATCAATGAATTTGATGAACGAAGGGATTGTATGCACCATGCCTAGCGCGTCAATCCACTGAATCGTGCGATTGCCGCCATCAAAAGCGACCGTCTCCCTGATCAAATTTTCAGTCTTTGGCTTGATTGCCGTAGTCGCGCCCATAATCCTCCTAATTTCAACGGGTGGTGACAGGTGGTGACGAGTGGCTACCTGTGGTTACAAATTGAAGATAGCACAATCTGCCCCTCAGTCAACCCCGTTTGAGGGGTTCTTTTTGGGGATGCAGGTTAAAATCATCTCAAATGAGATAATAGGAACCTAAAGATGGCAGACAGGATAGTGGCAAAAAACGAAGTCAAGATTCGGATTAGCGACAGCTTAAACAATGCCGCTCGGAAGTTGGCAGCTAAAACCAACGTAGCGATCGCTGAAGTTTTAGCTCAAGCGGTTGAGCGTGGAATGCCTATCTTGATTGAGGAAGACAACAAAATTAATTGGTGGGATGAATCCATAGCCCGGTCTGAAATCAAGTCGCTGCTAGATTCTTTGCCATCTGATAAGCAGAATGAAGCAATCGCTTATCTGAAAAGCCTGAAATCAAACAATTAGAGGTTGTCGCAATAGAAAACAGGGGCGATCGCACTAAACACGATCGCCCCTGTTTTGTTGTGAAAAAATCCTTTGGGAAACCCTCGTCTTTTAAGCGGAATAAGAACAAAAACACTGATTAAAGTCGGTCAGAGTGCGTAGCCATAGCCGTCTTTGCGTTGCGTCACTTTGCAGGCTTTGTAACTGATGCCTTGCACCAAGCCAGATTTGTCCGAGATGTTGAACGAACCGCTAGAACGCACAGCCACACGTCCTGCATAGGTGCCAATCTTCTTCCCGGTAGTGACAATCGCTTGCACAATATCGCCAGTCTGGAAGCCTTGCACAAACTTTAACCGGGGGACATAACGACTGGGGAATCCGTATTTATCGGTTCTGCACATCTGCCGCGAACCTTGCCCGGTCGCTTTGATAAGCAGCGGTTGCGTAGTCAACACTGTCAGTGTGAGCGTTTCACCCACACAAGCAGCATCCAGCCAGTGAGTCTTAGGCAGGTTGAGACGTGTGCGGTTGAACTTAGTGAGTCCTCCCGATCCCACTGACACGGGTAGCCCTGTCGCCTTGAGTGCGTTGAACAATGCCCAGCGGGTAGAGTTAACCGCTGCTGCATCCTTCAATGGGCGTTTTGCTTGTGCCAGGACTCGTTTAAGGGCTTCTGGTTTTTTCGCTAGAAACACCTTGATGTCTAGAGTCCCTTTTTTCGTATTACAAGGTTCGCAAGCCAAGCACAGGTTACTGATCCTGTTACTGCCACCTTTGGCACGGGGCTGGATGTGTTCCACTTGGAGCGGCACATTTTCTTTGCCGCAGTAGGTACACTTTCGATCCCATTTATTGAGCAAGTATTCACGCACTTCATAGCCAGCAAGTTCACCTTGCTGATACTCAACCCCGCTGATCTCTGGATTCTCAAGCTTTTGCAAGTCAAACCGCACAAGCTCTTGTGAGAGTGCTTTGACATGGGTAAAACGGTTAATCCGTTTTACCCATGTCAGCGTCGTCAACACCCGATGCCGAAGGCTAGGCGCTAACCAACCATCAGGACGGGTACGGTTCAAGAAACGAGCTTGACGGTAGCGAGTATGGCGGCTGCGTCGTCCACGTCTCATGGATCGACGGGAATCTAGAGACGCTTTGATGACTTGCCCGCGATGAGTAAGTTCACCCGCCCAGATTACAGCATCACCCGACAGCAAAGCGATACCAGTCGTTTTAGAACCGGGGTCGAGCTTCAGAGTGAGGGGTAAGGGGTCAGCAGCTACAGACTTTTTCAGGATGATGGTGAACGGATAGCGCCTGAAAACGGCAGCTTTCCCGTTGGTTAAGAGTGAACGCGCTACTCCTGGTTTGCAAGGGTTGAGCGGTTTGTGGTGGGTGTCGAGGACAAAAACAAAGTTAGACATTGGAGCGTCTCTTCTATGGGAATGTAATGTTTGCTTCGATCTTGTTAGTGGAGCTTGTTAGGCTGAAAGCACTGTTCCAGTGACCTTAGAACTGTTTAACTGACAGCGACAGAGCAGGGGACTAGCACGCATCCCAGGGTGTCGTGACTCCACTAACGGCTACTCTTGCGAGTGATCTGGTCAGCATGGCTTAGGCTTGCGCCTGAAGCCCCGTCACTTCAGTGCGGGGTTGCCGACTCATCCGCTAAAATGGCAAAAACTTGGAGCTTGACCTATGCCCGGTTTAATGCAATGGCGCAGCAACTCTCTATCATCCAATGCCAAAAAAGAACTGTACGTGCAAGACCCAGGACACACCTGGAGGCATTACCGACTATCGCAGCATTACCAACCCGATCGCATGAGCTTTGGTGGGATGCAAACCCAGGTTGAATGTGCAGCGCGTGGGTATCAGCTACTGCGATCGGATGAGCCATTGCCTGCTGTGGAGTTGCGTCAGATGGATGAACCAAAAGCACCCATGATGCCGCTGGCAGGATTAAGTGAGGTGCAGCGGCAGCGGTGGACGGCTTAGCCTGGGAAAGCAGGCTTATGGCAGTTTTACCCCATTCGCTTTTGCTAAGTAGGTCAAAATATCACCTAGTAAATCACTGTCAACCCACGCCGCTTTATCCGGGTTGAAATTATCTAGCTTGCTCTGAAGGTCTTGTAATTCAGCTTTAATCAAGGTCAGTCGATACTCGCACGTTTCTTTAGCCGTAGCTTCTACTTCGCCTTTGTTTTCAATCAATTTTTCGATCTCAATCTGATCTGTAACATTGCTCGACGCTAAATGGATGATTGCTGGAATCCCACAAAGAGGGCATTTAGGCTTCTCAGCCAATTGAGGATACTGTTGCCAGCTTGACTTAAGGGCTTCTATTAGATTGCTCATGGCTGCTGCTCCAATACTTTTACTTTCGTTAGCCTTAGCGGGGAGGATGTCAAACCCTCTACGACCAACCGTGCCAGCCGCTTGCGATGTCCAAGTGGCGATCGTGCCTACTGCCAAAATCTCTGTTGTTTTACTGCTCATGGCTTTTGATCTCCTTCAATAAATTCCAATCCTCCTAACCTACCCATCACACGAATCAGGTTGGTATCGAACCGCTTGTAGAACCCTGCACACACAGCGCTTTCCGTTTTGTGGCAGACAAAGTGTGAATCGCTACTGCGGCACTCTGTCAGCACTTCAGCCTTGCGCTCTGCTGAGACGATGCGCGATCGGCTGAACAGGCATTGGCTGCACGGTTTGACGCATACCTGCAATTTACTCATGGCTTAACCCTCCCCTAACAACTTCTGTCTACTGCCCTTCTTCTGACCCCACAACCGTCTAATTTCTTTGATGTTGTCAGTCCTAATGTGCTGACAGTCATTTGCATTCCTCAATAAAGCTCAGTAGTTCTGGAGTCGCCTTGAACCACTCGCCCCTAATATGCAAATGTGCAAATTTTTTATGCAATTGATGCTCTTTCCTCCTGCCACCTTTTATTACTTTTAGGCACTGAAGATTTGCCGATGTGCCCGCTTGCAAATCTTTAACTCTTTGTTTTACGCAAATGGTGGTGCCAATTTTTATTGATTGTCTAAGGTCATCAAACAAAAAATAAACTGAGTCAAACCCGTTTGTACCAGGTTTGGTGCTTGATTCTTTTTGCTTCACCTTGAGACAAGACTGATGCCATAGCAAAAGGTACTGCTTGGCAAAATCGTTGAACATTGTCACTTTTTCATCTGTTACAAGTATCGCCTCCATGTAGTCAGAGCCATAGCTAGAAGGCGAAAGCTTCAAAACCATCTCCAAGTCTAGTTTTGACTTAAAACCAAGCTCTTCCCATTGCGTTGAATTGTATGGATACTTTGCCAATGCATCTGCAGCTATCATTTTTTAATCCTCACCAAAATATCTTGGATTTCACAATCAAGCGCATCACAAAGCATATCAAGCGTATCTAGCTGAACGCCTTTAGCTCTGCCTTGCTCTAATTTTTGAATGTTTTGCGGAGACATCTTTATACGTCTAGCCAACTCATTTTGTGAGATCTCTTTTGCCTCCCTGACTTGCTTCAATCTGATTTCCACTGGCATTACCGTAAACGTCTCCTACTATTATAAGTGGTACTACTTTCTTTTGTGCTACTTATCGTAATAGATATAGCTTATACAACAAGCACAATAGTATCACTTAATGTAATACTACTTTTATTGACGTATTACTATTGGTGGTATTACTATTAGAGACATGGGTTCGACCCAACGCCCCGGCGCTTCAAGCGGCAGCGAAAGACCGGAGGCGACCCGGAATAAAAACACCGCTGTTTACAGCAGCCCTGAATGATGGGCGTTTTGTAAACGATCGAGGATTCCGCCATGTCTATCGCCGCTTTCACTCACGACTACTGCTACATCGTTATCGACGTTGCGACAGGCTTTGCTTCCATCCGTGACATTTGGGACGGAATGGAAATCTGGGAGGCTGACGACCTGGATGAAGCGCTAATTTTTCTCGCTGCCTAACCACTCCAACCACTTCATAAGGAGAACATCATGATTCAACTTCCAGAACTCACTCATCCATTCACAGCCAAGACGATCGCACTCGTCTCCCGCACTTGGGAAATCGGCGAACAAGTTTATGCAGCAGTGACAAGCGATCGCGCCCAGTCCATCTACCGCACGATCAGACGTGCAGCAGTCACCACAATCTTGCTCAGCATCGCCTCGATCCTCTTGTTGATCGATGGAGCGAAAGCAATTCATCAATGGGCGCAAGCTCATGCCGATTGGCAGTATGAAGATTTTGAGAAGGTTGCTACTGACAAGATTCAGGCAGCAGTGGCGGCGGTAAAAGGGGTGTTAAAGGAGCAGCGCGATCGTGCCTCGCTGTTAGTAAAAGCGACCGCTCAGCAGGTAGAGTCAGCAGCACGGCTGAAGGTGGCTGAGTTGGGGCAGAAGATTAGCGATCGCGCTTTGGAGGTTTAGCGATGAAAATGTTAAAGAACCCACACGGCAATGGGTATCTGGTATCAGAAAACGTACAGCCGATCGCAGTAGTGCCAAGCATCAACAATGCTCAGCGAGTGATGGGCATCGAGCCATCGCCTGAAGATTACAGACCATCGCTATCGCTAAATGGAATTCAGGCACGAGCAGCAGCCAGCAGCGACCCACATGAACTGTATTGGTTGTATCTGGATAACGGTTTGATGTGACTAGGCAGGGGCGCACCTACCAGCCGATCGCGGCAGTCCCCCACTCTTAAAAACCATGTTGCAATTCACTGCCCACATTTACCTTCACGATACTGGCAGTTGGCGTTACGGTTATTTGCTGCCAGTCCAAAACGAAGCAGAAGCTCAAGCGCTAGCAGAAGCGATCGCGCTGTGTCACGGTGCCGATGTCAAACGACCAGATAAAGCAGTCTACGCACTGCACAAGCATCAGAAGGTTGCAGCATGAACCAACCACCAACTTTCCTGGATGAACCTGTCAAAATTGCGCGATCGACCACATCCGGTAAACTGCTGCGCGATTTGGAAGCGCTCTACTGCGTCGAAATCATTGGACTGTCCAACGGTATCAGAGCAAGGTATTGGATGACTCAGATTGAGGTTGAAACTCACATTAAAGGTGGGTTTGCAGCCATTAGAGAATTGCAACAGAAATGGTTAAAACAGAAAGCAGCATGAATACTCAAGCAATTATCAGAGGAGGAGATCGCCTCCTTGACCACTATGACTACGTGGGCGCAATGGCAATAGTGAAAGCCAATCAAAACGCTTACGAAGGCGAACTACTGGCATCGTACGAAGACAGAGAGGCGTGGGCGCGATCGGTCTTGGAGTGCAACGACTGGAGCGAACTTCAAGCGCTGCCAATTGTGAAACAGCGTCACGGACTGCTGCTATGGGCAGTCATTGGACAGGAAGAAGATCGCTCAAGTGGCTTCCCGATTCGGTTCGTTAAGTTGGCGATCGCCATCCCGAAAGCTTAATCAATTACTCAAATCAAAGCGATCGCCCCGTCCCTGGTAAGTCAAAGCGATCGCTCAACCCCATTACAAGGTCAAAATCATGCTACGTCAATCAATAGTCTCGCGCAATACCCACAGTTTCTATACGCTGTGCCCGAAGCATCCTCAGTGTGGTTGTACCGACTTCTGCAAAGAGTACAAGTTTACGCTCTCACTGGCTACCCTTGTCGTTTTGGTGGCGATCGCCTTGCCTCTTGCCACCCTAGCTCCCTCACCAGAAGAGTGTCATCGCGGGTCAGGTCGCACCTGTTTGATGGCGGGTGGTAGTGGTATCCCTGGTCCGAGACTGCCCAAGCCACCCAAACGCGCCGTTTAGATCTTGGTCGCTGCGATCGCACTACTCCATCAACCTTAGTCGCTGCTCAATCCGCGATCGGGCATCTTCAGCACTAAAGTCGTCAAACGCCAGACTCAATTCTTCAGTCGAGCCATTGAGCAAGACTTCAAGCTGGAGTATCTCAGCAAAGGTGAGTGTTGGATAACTGATGCGTCTAACCCAATCCGATATCGTAGATTCGCGTTTATTCAGTGCCACTGCGATCGCGCGTTGAGTCAAACCTGATCGTCGGATCAGATCAGCAAAAGTAAGAGGTAAGCGTGGCATACTGATAACGATTGCGGTTGTCGCATTGCGCTAGACCGCAAGCCCTTCTAAACGTGCGGAAAGCCGCTAGAGTACAAGCTTCCCGGCACTTCTCTAGCGGCTTTCTCAGCACATTATCCCACCATCAAGCGCGATCGCCCTACAACCCATCACCCATCAGAGGCACCACTTAAAACACCTTGATTACGCCGATCGCGCTCCGTTGGATGCACTTGCACTTGCAGCTTCATCACTTCTTTAATTTGCACCCGATGCATTGTATAGTTTAGCGATCGGTGTTCCAGCCTTCCTGTGATTCGTTAATCTAAATAAACGATTGGCAACAGCCAGAAAGCTTAACTCAATCAGTCTTTTTGCGTTCTCAGGTGCTCTCAAGCGTTGTTCTGTCCACTAAGCTGCGAAGCTTCCAACGCACTCAATCATCACTACCCGGCAACTCGATCGCCCCCATCATTCACCAATGCCCCAACCTTTGATCAAGCGCCCCCGCAGGCGTGACTTTGTTGTGCGATCGCTCACACGTCGAGTTAAGCCATTCAGCGTAGAATTACAGCAGCCCTCTCTGTTGCTGATCTCTATGTCTACCCCGGAACAATCAGCAGCCGACTTTTTAGCACAACTGAAGCGATCGTTGAAGCTTGAAGCATACCCTTGCACGGTGCGGTGGGATCTAGAATCTCACGACAACCCGCTTGTCCCTTGGGAGCAGCAGCAAGCAATCGAAGTTGATTGTGTAGACGAAGAAACAGTTGGCAAAGTATTCGCCGATCGGCTGAATGTATCCCACCGTGCTTTACAGATGGGCGTAAGGCGCATTAACTTGAAGGTGCAAGGGGAGTTGTTCTTACCGCTCTCACCGCATCTCCTCACTACCTTCGGGAAGGGTGCTAGTGCTATGTCTCAAGCTGCAAACAATGGACGGCTGATTTTGCCCAGACAGGCGAACGGACTACGCATCATCGAAAGCAAAGCCGTACTCGATCAGTTAGTAGCAGAAAACGCAGATCTCAAAATCATTCGTTTCATTGATCACATTGGTTTAGCGTCTGGCAGCAATTGTCTTTCAGGCTGTGGACTGACAGTAGAAGAATGGACTGGGCGCAGCATGGACGAACCCACGCCCAAAGGTGTCAGCACGTGGATACCGGAACACCTCAAACGGTTTCAGACGCTCTTAGCAAACCATGCAGGCGAAGATGTGGAATACGAATATCCTGCCTACACCTATCACGGCGATCCAATCTATCAGCACGTACGAGCCTGGTTAGGACTGTACAACGGTGCGATCGTCCGGGGTGTAGAATGCTTGGAGCTGAGGCAGGGGCATGAATAGCTGATTCTGCTTTGCTTAAGCTTTCGGCTTAGGCTTCGCTTCTTTCTTGGCAGGTTTACTGTGCCCATTGCCTTGCTTGGACTGTTCGTGCTGTGCGGCGATCGCCTTAAGATCCAGGTCAAAAAGCTTTGCCCAGACTTCAATATTGCTTTTGATACCGTCCAGCGGTACGCGATTTGCTAAGCAATGAAGTGAATCCGGGTCTACTGTGGTGCTGCCTGTCATTAGCGACTGTAGCCACGCTGTCGGCTCTGTAATACCTGCTGTATGCAGCTTCATTGACTCAGCCAGCGTTTTTAGATCAATTTGCTCAGCCTCAAGCACAGCATCGATCGCACCTTTAAGCTTCAAAATATGAGTCGGCAGCGCAACGGGTTGTGGTGCCTGAGAAAGTACGATGACGCGATCGTTTAACTTCCACGCGATCGCTAAGAACTTGGCAGGGTCAAAGTTTTCACCAGTATCAGGATCAATGATGTGCGGTGCAATTTTGAGTAGAAACTCTGGCGCGGGTATGTGACTGTAGAAACCTTTGCTGTTGCCAATATTTTTGAGGAAAAGCGAAAGGTTACTTTTCCCAACTCCAGCCAGATAGCAAAGCCGCTCTTGAGTCATTCGCTTGCCTGCTTGAGGACCAGTTTGGCTTTTTATCAGCTCCGCAATGCGGCGCAAGCCCTGCGAATCCCAAAACAAATCGTCCCCTGCTTCTGACATTTGCAAGCCCCGTCCAGTGTATCGAATTCATTCTATCAAACGAGATGTAAAGAAACGATGAAGTCTACTTGATCCAGCCTGCGGAATCCAGTACACTAAATTTCAGAAGCAAACACCACGTTTACTGTCTCCTCAATCTAGAAAAATCAGCCCGCTGCCACTACACAGCGGGCTTTTTCAAAGCCTTGCTTGAATTCAATCATGGAATTAAAGGAATGAAAACCACAAAAGTAATCAACATCGATCGCGTAGCAGTCTACGTCCCTATCGCACTCAATGCCCAAATTGAAGCATCCAAGCCTGCGCATCTAAAGAAGTGGGAATGGGTGCATTTTTTGCTTAATCAGGGTCTTGCTCAGTTACCTGAAACGTCTGAGCAATCTGCCGCCTGAAGAATTTTGCGCCGGGTGCACCCCGGCTAGTAGCCTATCGCCCGTATTACACGTACGGACTCGACTAATGACCAATCTAGCAGATACGACTAAATCAATCGACGTTGCCGCTCTCAAAGCAAACCTCGTCTCTCTTGCAAAACTAGCGCCTGAAGTGTGCAGCTATTACACGAGACACGAAAGCGCTGGAAAAGAGCTGGAAGTAACAAGCCACTTTACGCTTGCCAAGGGGCACACGATTACGTTAACAAACGATCAAATTATCAGCCAACCAGAATGGCAGAATTGGGCAGCGCTCCAATGGGCAATTCAGCAGGCGATCGCGCTGCGCGGTTGGGTAATTGACGCAGAATCCTACCACCATGCAGACACCAATGAGTCACGGTGGGATGTGTTCGTTTACGACAAAGGGCGCATAGCGATCGACGGGGCAAGCTATCGCTGTGATGATGCAAACCCCGCGATCGCGCTTCTCCAAGCCTTCATCTCAGCCCTTCAAGGTGAGGTGACAGCGTGAAGCCATCACTCCGATTGATGCACGAACAGCCACTATCTGAGGCTGGGCACTGCCAGTTCCAGGTGACGCGCTATAAAGCTTTAGCAGCAAAAACAAAGGATGAAGGGGAGCGGCGATCGCTGTTGGCGCAGGTCGATTATTGGCAGGGGCAGTTGAGCGCGATCGAGTCTGAGTTGAGGGTGGTGGCATGACTGACTACAACACTTTTCTCAATGCCAAGCTCTCTACAGCCTCTCAAACTGGCTTTGAAGTCAATCCTGAATGGTTAGGCACACCAGAGCCAAAGTACGCCTTTCAGCCTCATATCGTGAAGTGGTCACTACGTTGCGGTCGTGCTGGTATCTATGCCAGTTACGGCAAAGGCAAGACCTACATGCAGCTTAAGTGGGCTGACTGCGTTGCTAAATATACAGGCGATCGCGTCCTTATTCTGGCTCCCCTAGCAGTAGCAGAGCAAACCGTACAAGAGGGTGAGAAGTTCGGCATTCGCGTTGAGTATGCAGAGTCAGGTGATGAAGCGCTTAAGTCAACATCGCCCATTATCATCACGAACTACGATCGCTTGGATAAATTCGAGAGTGCGATCGCATCTGGTGAATTTTCGAGCGCAGCTTTAGACGAGTGTTTTCCCCATAACACGTTAATTGACGTGATTGAGGATGGAAAGCTAACTCAAAAAGAAATCAGCAACGACATTTCTCTGCCGTTCTTGACCAATGCGATCGAGTCAGAGTTAGGCGGCACCTGGAAGCATCAGAAAAGCTGGTTTCCTCAATGCGATGGAGGGTTCAACTAATGGACTTCACCACAAGCAATGAAGCCGGATCAGCCCTCAGTCGATACGCCCAAGGCGACATCAGCGGAGTCAGCGCGATCGCGTCTCTTCTACCCCCTGCCTACATCAACATTGACGAAGACCCAATCAGCGGCGAACCGCGCATCATCAACTTTTTGCAAGATGGTGGCTTTCGTCGGTTTACCAGCGATCGACCAACTGAACCAATCAGCTACAGCCTTTCTTGGCAGAGTCGCGGCGGCAAGGCTCAACTGCTAGGGCAAATCAAGGTCAGTGCAGGCGGCTGGATGATCAGCTACATCGAGCGCAATTCTTTGCAGAACGGTGAAAGTCTTGAATACGCCACCTACCAGGATGCAGCAGCTTATCTGTTCCAGCAGTGGGAGCAGGTACGGTATGAGCGCAACCGACAAGCAGTGAGAGAGCGTAACGCTGCCTGAGTTTTACTTGTGTACCGGGCGGCACTTGTCGCCTTTCTTAATCTTTCAACCATTAGAGGTTTTATGCGCGTAATCAACGATTTAGAGCAAGTGTTAGAGCAGCATAATCAGTGGCTGCAAACACGTTGGAGTGATGAGGTGAAAGGCGATCGTGCCAACCTGAGTGGTGCCAACCTGCGTGGTGCCAACCTGAGTGGTGCCAACCTGCGTGGTGCCAACCTGAGTGGTGCCAACCTGAGTGGTGCCAACCTGCGTGGTGCCAACCTGAGTGGTGCCAACCTGAGTGGTGCCAACCTGCGTGGTGCCAACCTGAGTGGTGCCAACCTGCGTGGTGCCAACCTGAGTGGTGC